>Ga0180220_1000619_pt1 | contig 35384 bp, 26 predicted proteins | sample eDN5th37CBELigBY_FD_151335 | JGI IMG/M metagenome (GOLD analysis project Ga0180220, IMG submission 151335) | Enriched backyard soil microbial communities from Emeryville, California, USA - eDNA 5th pass 37_C BE-Lig BY (version 2) (version 2) | ecosystem: Environmental > Terrestrial > Soil >... | reverse complement strand
GTCCGCGAACTCCCATACTGGCCCGCAGCTATGGCGCTGCTCATCGAGGCCGGACAGATGACAGCATCCGACTACGTGCCAACACACCCCGATTTACCGCTTGCATCCAAAGGGGCGTCCACAGATGCCGTTTGGCACCCCCCAGTGGCCGATTGCGACAGAAACGACCGTGGTGACGAGGGTCGTCGGGGAGGCTAGCATTCCTAAATCGAGATAGCCTGATTATCGGTGAGGTGGAGCCCGGCCCGGTATTGGCTGGGCAATCCCACGCGAAGACTCGCGCTGACCGCATTGATCCTAGCTGGACCTCGGTCCGGATCTCACCGAAGCCCACAGTTCAATGATGGGCCCTCATTCCTCGATGACGCGTGCAGCAAGCAAAAGCACCGCTCCTGACGTTTTCGCCCTCATGATGTGCGCCAACCCGCACTAATCATTTCAGGATGAGATCAGGAAACGTCACGATCTTCCTGAAAATTTGCCCATGCGATGTGTTACATCTTGCACACAGGGCGCCTCATCCTACCTTTCGCCATGTGGGTGGACGAGAAGAGGGCTTCTCTGACGTTCAGTTTGTGGGGATCGGGATTTGCTTGGAACTGAGATTGATCGGTTCATCTCCGACTATTTGTCTGAGATTGACGCTGGCAACGCAGCCATTTTCGCCGGTGCGGGCCTCTCCGTACCAGCGGGCTTTGTTGATTGGGCGAGTCTGGTGCGCCCGCTTGCCGAAGAGCTCAACCTTGATGTGTCGAAGGAAGCAGATCTGGTTGCGGTCGCGCAATTCCATGTGAACAGCAATCAGCAGAACCGTCACGCGCTGCACAAGGCAATCGTGGATGCATTCGCAGTCAACACAGCGCCAACGACGAACCACTCCATCCTCGCACGGCTTCCTATCACCACCTATTGGACGACAAACTACGACAAGCTGATCGAGAAGTCGCTAGAAGAGGCCGGCAAGATTGTCGACGTGAAGTGGGCATTGGAGCAGCTTGCGGTAACGCGCCCGCGTCGGGATGCGACCATCTATAAGATGCATGGCGATGTGGATCGACCGGATCAGGCGATCGCCACGCGGGACGACTATGAGCACTATGGAACAAAAAATGGCGCGTTCATCAATGCCCTTGCTGGCGACCTAGTCTCTAAGACCTTCCTGTTTTTGGGCTTCAGCTTCACTGACCCGAATCTTGAGCAGGTGCTCGCTCGCGTTCGGACGACCTTCAAAAATCATCAGCGGCGACACTACGCGATTTTTCGCCGTCGGAAGCGCCTCGATGCCGAGGATGAAGCCGAATTCGAGTATGCAAAAATACGCCAGGCCTTGGTTCTGGAGGACTTGAAGCGCTTCAACATCTCACCGCTCCTTGTGGATGAGTATGACGAAGTCACGAAAATTCTCGCGGAAATTGAGCGCCGCTATCGAAGTCGAACCGTCTTTATTTCCTCAAGCGCCAGTGACTTCGCGCCATGGGGAGAAGAGGCCGTTTGGAGCTTCATGCGAAAGCTGGGTTCGGCGCTCATGAGTGCGAAGCTGCGGCTCGCCACGGGTATGGGCGTGGGCGTTAGCAACGCACTTTTCTCTGGGGCTCTGGAGACGATCTACAATGAAAAGCTTGGTCATCTTGAAGATCGAATAACGCTGCGCCCCTTCCCACAACATATCGCTGACGATGCGAAGCGAAAGGAGGTCTGGGAAACCTATCGCCAGGAGATCATCTCATTTTCTGGCGTTGCCCTTTTTCTATTCGGCAATAAGCGTAGCGGGAGCGACATCGTCGCAGCTGACGGCATGATCCGAGAGTACGAGATCTCGCGCAAAAATGGCCTCCTATGCCTGCCAGTGGGCGCAACGGGCCATGCAGCCGAGGTCATTGCTAAGCGGTTCCTCGACGAAATCGGTAGCGAGCAACCGGAGGTGACGGAACTCGTCAGAAGCCTTCTGGAGCATCGCGAAAATCTCAATGAGCTTATCGAACCACTCTTAAAATTCATCACAGCTAATCGTGCCAAATAACCCGCAACGTAGAGGTTTTCGTGACGATTCGTATCGACCAACTTCAGAAAGCGTCTTACCGAAGCACAGGTCAGACAAGTATAAGCCTGAACTCAGCAAAATCTGCAGGACGGCGGACTGCGTTTCTTTGCCACAGCCATAGTGACGCCGCACTGGTGAAAGGACTTGTTCAAATTCTGAAAGAGCAGGGTTGGAACATTTACGTCGACTGGATGGATTCGACGATGCCACCCAAGCCCAATAGGACAACGGCGAACAATATTAAAAACCGAATCATACAGACAGAATGGTTTCTTTTCCTCGCAACCGCAAACTCGATGAGCTCCAGATGGTGCCCATGGGAAATTGGCTACGCCGATGGAAAAAAGCCAATTGAAAAAATCGTAATTATACCCACCAGTTCAGGACAAACAAATCACGGCAACGAGTATCTCGACCTATATCGTCGCGCCATTTGGGCTGACGGCGGTAAATTGGCCGTATTTGATCCGGGCGCTACAAGCGGCACTTACGTTTCATCGTTAAATAACTGATTGGGGGAGACGATTTATGGCAACAAAGTGCTTTCTCAGCTTTCACTATAAGCCAGACAATTGGCGAGTATCTCAGATCAAGCAGATGGGTGTCATCGAGGGGCAAGCACTGCTGGCCGCCAACAAATGGGAAGAGGTCAAGGGAAAGGGTGATGCTGCGATCAAGCAGTGGATTGCGGACAACATGAAGGGCGCGACTGCCTGATCGTCCTTGCCGGATCGAACACTGCCGGTCGAAAATGGATTAAACATGAGATCACGGAGGCTTGGAACGCCGGCATGGCCGTGATGGGCATCTACATCCACAACCTGAAGGATTCGAACGGCAACGCCGCGTTGAAGGGTGGAAATCCATTCAGCGAGTTCACTGTCGGAGGTAAACCGCTCACGACATATGCGACTATGTATGATCCGCCGGTAGCGGACACATATAATTACATCAGCAACAATCTCACAACTTGGGTCGCTGCAGCAATCAAGGCACGCAAGACGGCCTGACCGGAAAAACCGCGTGCCTCTAGGGGTGCTTGGCTCGAGATACTCGGGTAGAGCACGCCCAATGTCCGGTTCGATGCTCCGAGTTGATGACGGCCGACCGTGTATGAAAAGCGGCGCCGTCAGGAGACCCGTGTCGAGGCTACGGCAAAGGCGGCTGGGAAATAGCCCTAGAGCCAGTGGCGAGTGTTGGCCCATTTACCTTGGGCAGGCTGCCGGACTGAGAAACGCGATTGAGTCATTCGTGGTCCGCTGACCGCACTAGAGTCAAGGCTCGCCTAGTTCGTCTCGCTGCGCACTGCGGCGCCTGAGCGACGTGCCTCCACGGCATCGGATATCCACTGACCCACATTTTCCTGGATGTATCCGTAGACGGCGGCGCTGTCCGAGAACGGCGGGTCGTACGCCACGCCCTTCACAGCTTTGCCATCGACGACCAGATCCTCGAGCGGGTTGGTGCCCTTTTTAGAGGGGCGCCCTTCGCGGTCTTTCAAGTTGTGGATGTGGACCGCGAGGATGCCGAGGCCCGCGCGCCAAGCGCGCTCGATCTCGAACCTCACCCACTTCCGGCCGGCCGTCTCGGCACCGACCAAGACCACGAGACATTCCTTCGCGCGCATATTATCCTCAATCCAGGTCTCGATGGACCTGTCGCCGCGTCGGAGTATCTCGTCCCAGTCACCGCGGTCGAGAAGGGGTTGCGCCTCGATCCGCCCCATGTTTCTGACCTGCTGGACGCGCCACAGGTCATGCGCGGCGTCGAAACTGATGTAACACCTGCGTCTGGTCCGGAACTCCGCTGCCATCTGCGTTGGGCGGAGCATGTCAACGACCTGCGCGGCGGCGGTGTCGAAGTCCAGGCCCACGGTGACCGATTGCGTGTGCCGAAGCACGTTCGGGATGGCCGAAGGGGGCGTGCCATCCAGAAGCACCGGCACGATAAACCTTGGCCGCTCGTCCGTTGCCGCCTGCCTTTGGAAGGTGCGGATCTCGAATTCTTGCCATCTGCGCTCACGAGTGCTTTCTCCGACCAGAACAAGCATGTGATCAGATGCTTCGATCGCGGAACGGAGCGCCGTCTCGGATGGCTCGCCCGCCGGCAGGTCATACCGGTCCATGAACACAGATAGCCCTCGGCGGGAAAGCGCCTCCCGCATGCCTTCAGCCGCGAAGGTGTTTGCGTGGTGGTAGCTAAGGAAAACGTCTGTCCGGGGCTGCCCCCTTCCCAACGCGATTCGCCGTGCGGCGGCCACGTATTCATCCCGGCTCTCGAGCATGAGGGCCGTCTGCCCAAGGCGGTGTGCAAGGAGCGCGGCCAACGTCTCGAGGCTGTAGTTAATGCCGGACGGCTCTGAACCCTCGTCCTCAACGACGGAAAGCCGCTCTCCAAACGTCCAGTACGGGACGTAGGGGATGGTGGTCGCTTGGACCAGCCTCGCAGCCGAATCTTTCACCCCAGCCCAGCCCCGGTAAAACTCCTGGAGTTCGCTAGCGAAACGGTCGCGCCAAGCCGCGGCGATCTTGTGCTCAAATTGCGCCTCGAAGCGCGCCGGGATGGGCAGTAGGAGGAGGCGCGATCGGTCGAGGGCGAGGCTGTTGCGTACCTTCGCCGCCCGTCGCGCAACCTCCACAGATCCGTCCAGGCTTTGCTCGTTGGCGGTGAACAGGAACGCCAACACGTCCGGTAACTGCGCCGTAATTATGCCCGAGAAGTCGGTGATGCCGGTGCGGGCGTCGATGAGGACGTAGTCGAACTCCTCCCGCAGTTCATCGAACATCTTCTCGAGAGCGTTGCCGAGACCCGATCGGTAGAGGGTCTTCCAGTTGAGCCGCCGCAAACGCTGTGTGTACCTACCGTCCGCCCGCCCGGCCTTCATCAATGATATCCCGCCTAGAGCCGGATGCTCCAACCTGCGAACATGGTCGCGCCATGCGAGTGGTGACGCGGAGTCCCTTTTAAAATCGGTGACCAACTCGACAAGGCCAGGCGCCCTGCGCAGCCAGTCCCTTGTGTCGGGTTCCTGCTCCACCGAGCCGAAGAAATGCGCTAGTCCGGGAGCTTCAAGGTCGAAGTCTATGCAGAGGACGCGGAAGCCCCATCGCGCCAACAGGACGCCTATGTTGGCAAGCGCGAACGATCGGCCTACGCCGCCCTTGTATGAGTAGAAGGTGATGACACTGCCGCTCATCTCAGAGCTCCGCCAACGCGACGGCGGGTGCGGCCGCCACGACGGGTTCGACTATGGGCCAGTCGGCCTGCCACTCGGGTATGGTCTCGAGGTGCATCTCGATCTCCGTCGCGATTGACATCATCGCGTCGTGGAAACCGACGTATGCGGCCGACTCCCTGAAGCTGGGGAAGGGGTAAGTGAAGGCGGTCAGGTCGCGCCGATACTGAGTTTGCTTCGCCCGCTGAGCAAAGTGGTTTCCGTCCGAATAGACGACCGGGTAGACAAGCCCACGGGGCGGCCGCCCGCCGGCAAGAACGGTCTCCCTTGCGAGCATGCTCTCCCACTCCGCCATGCACCAGCCGGAGCGGAAATAGGGCGGCGTCCAAACCGCGATCAGCAGTCGGCTGCGGAGGAGCGCCCGCTTCAGGTCGTCTGACCAGTTGCCGCCGGTCGGCATGGTCTGGTCGATAAATATCCGGGGGGCGTGGGGAAGGACAGACTCAAGGCAGTCTCGGAGTACGGGAGCAAAATGGTTGGTCACCCAGCGCCCTACTTGGCCGTCGCGTGGGTAGCTGATGAAAACGTCCCATTCGTAGGCCAAGCCGCCTGATTCCCTGAAGTGTTTCGCCGAAAACCCTGCTTACCATTCGCGGGAATCGAAGTGCAAGCTGGCTGGTCGGCCCGAGCGGCCGAGCAAGCCGAACGACCCGTTGAGTGAACGTCGTGACGGCCGGGGACTTGGTGGCAGTGCCCGACCAACTTCTCGGTTGCAGACCTCCGGCTTGTCGCAAACCTATTACGCAATAGCAGCTGAATCGGCACCCTCTCCGAGGAAGATTTCTTAGTCGGCTGAATGGCTGAGAGCGTGATCATGTCGCGCAAACGACTTGGTGAACGAACGTTCGCATTCCGTCTCGCACAGCTACAGGCGCACTGTCGGCAGCACGCCCATTTACGACCACACTCCGAGTGCCGGTCGGAGAAGCACTTTAGGTCGGCTAATGGAGAGGCCTGCCGTTCGACGTGCCACCTGATAAGGGCAGAAAAGTCCCACAACGCGGCATTCCGCCTAGGGGCTGGATCCGACCACGGCCGGTCGTTCCTATCTACCGCCATGAACGTCGGCTTCTGACAATTCTGGCCGAAAACCCCGGTTAACCGGGCGCGACCCGATTGTGGTCATTCAGCGGCAAGTTTGCATCACAACACGGACAGGAAAGCGTTCTAGTTCGCAGGGATTGCCATCGGCGTTGGACCGCTCAGCGAGTTCCTTGCGTTGCGCCAGCTCGATAGCAGGACAATACCGGGCAGTCCCTCGCTAATGTCGAGGGAGCCGCGCTGTTGGAGTTCGGGCAAAGCGTGGCGCGTCCATCTTGCGCCTTCCTTCCGATAAGCCGCGAAAGGTGAAATGGCCCAAATTGAACCGTCATGTGTCTTGAGTAGCGCGAAGAAAGCCTCGGTGTTCATAGGCCCCCTCGAATCGCTGGTCGCGACGGCGCGTATAGAACGCTCAACGACTTGGCTTGGCCGTTCGAGCGGCCTGGTCAATTCCACTGACACGTCCGCCGGACAGACCCTGAGAACTCGCCCATGCATAAGAATGTGTGAGAGGCCGATACTTGCCAGAACGCAACGATCATCATCTGGATCGGACACGATCCCGGTGACCGGATCGCAGTCGCTGTTCAATGGGCCGTTACAGAGATCTGGACCGCGCTCGTCGAGCTTGCTGACCATTCCAGTGGCTAGATCGACCCTTACCAGCCCACCTCCCCATTCACCCAAATTGATGCCCACAAAGGCAGTCTTGCCATCGCTTGAAATCAGAGCCGTAGCATCGCCGTTCTGAAGTTGATCACTTATTGCCCGTTGGAACTCCAACTTGCGCCATGCGGAACTGTTTTCGCCCTTGAGGAATGCGACCATGCGCCCGATCAGGATCGGCGCACCATTGTGGATTGCAATCATAAGGGGCCGTTCATCGACCGCAAACGCAACTGGCGCGAGCGCCTCAATTTGACCGTTGCGATACCGTGACAATGTTAACGATCCCGGCGGAAAGGCCGCATTGTAATCAAGGTCGTCTGGTAAAGGCGATGCCGACAAGATCCACGCCGAACCATCACCGGCGGCTTCAACGTCGATGACGCCGCTTTCAAAGAGACGCCGCCGCTTTCCATTCGACAGATCATAGGCGAAAAGGCGCCCGCGAAAATCTCTAATCAGAGCTTCGTGGCCAATGACAGCGCCATCCAACGGGGCCGGCTCCATGATTGTCTGCTCACGCTCAGCCGAAGCAATTTGTTCGGCGCGATGTTCAGACCAGAACATGCCAGCGAACGTGATTAAGCCGACGAGCAATGCCAGCCATGCGATCCGGACAGGCGCCGTTCTCGCAGCCTCGTGCCTCCGAGATCGGCGATATGAGAACCACCAAAACGCTCCGGTTATCATTGCAGCGCAGGCGAAAACGAAGACATCTCCTTCGGTCGCTGGCAGGGCTAGAAAAATGAATGGGGGAGCGCCGCATAGCGCGAGATATGCGACAAGGCTTTCACGCTTCAGCAAGATCAGTGGTATTGTCGATATCGCCAGCGAAGCAGTCGTCGCGATGAGCGCGGCGACGACCAGATATCCTAACCCTGCGATTGGCTCTTCAGTTGAAGAAAATGGTAGAGCGAAGTGCCCTGACGCGAACCATGCGTCGACCATGGAAATGAACACAGCGCTTACGAGCAGGCAAGCCGTGCTACCTGTGAGAGCGAGCAAGAAGCGTCCGAAAATTGCGAGCCGCTGTCTGGGTATCGCGATGTTCACCTCCCCCCTTTTACACCGCAACTTGGTGTGCGTTGCAATCAGCAGACTGCGCTTTTCTCCAAAGCAATTCAACCTTGGAGACACCCGCTCACTAACCAATCCGTGCGGTTTAAACTGCCTCGATCATCGTTGGAAATTTGGCCTTTTACCGAAAGTGTGGGGGTCGCAACGGTCATCCCCGCTTTATGGCAGTGACGCTCTCCATTTCTGCGACGCGGTCGACAAGTTCCTCATTGCGGCCAAGTAAGACGGACGGAAATCGCGTCAGATCGACATCGGTTGGGTAGCCTGTTTTTCCCGTTCACTGCCGTTACCTTCTGTCATCTTGAACGTCCGGTGTTCGGCTGAAATCTGCCTTTTGGCGCCGGCTTGGGAACGACGGCTTTGTCCCAGGCTTGGCGAGAAAGCGCGGACGGTTAGCCATTCACGCGACATGAGCCCATCAAAAATGGCAAGATGGCCCTATGCGTGCCAGATGATAGCGCCGACGACGGCAGGTTGAAGGGCGGGTGACAAATGTCACCGCGGAGACCATGCCTTTTGGTTATGTGTATGTATAGTGATGGAAAAATCTCGATCTAGGAGCGAAAAATCTGAAGATTTTAATTGTCACAGATCAGGCCGATCTAGGGAGGGAGGGGGAGGGAGCTGTCCTCTCAGATCCAAAATATGGAAAACTTAATTGTTACTGAGGCCAAGATTTCTTTTTATTTTGATGAGTAATCTGAAAATTTCAATTGTCACAGAACATTATCTGTAGCGTGACAATTGAAATTTTCAGATGACAATTGAAACTTGCAGATTTTGAATCTGTGACAATTAAAATCTTCAGATTTTTTCCGAGCTGATCTTTCGATATTTCAGTATCTTATCGGCAGAATTAACCAATTTTCAGCGCAAAAGCTGAATCTTACCAAAAGGTATATCTGCCGCTTTACCGCGAAAATCCGGGTAAGAAATCGTTCAGCTTCGACCCGGGGCTAGCGCCTTCCATGACTCGTCAGTTTGCGGAAGCGCGATAGTAGATGGGTGATTGCGCAATCCGGTGTCTGCTCGCGCCAACAAAGCGGCCGTTCGACGGCTTAAAGTGGCGCCCTAAAACCTGCCTTTCGTTCATCGAGCCATTGCGGGCTAGCGGTCGACCAGCTTTGGGACAGTCCTGCCACTCCCAGTGGCCTCCGCCAACGACAGCTTCCGCCGACAAAGTGGACGTTGAGCAGACGATCGTGGTTTCCTGAAGGCGGACGTTTGTTCAGACGTCCAGGAAGGACAGTGATCGAGTTCGGCGACGACGATGAGGCGCATGGATTTGTGTCCTGTTGCATGAGGCCGCAACCAGCACGGCCTCATGCCCCCCGATCACGCCAGCAGGATGGCGGGGCGCATTCGGCCCGCGTTTTGCCGCTGTCAGAGCTTGGGCGTGACGCCTTGCCCTTGGCGCTTGCGCACCGCTTCTGTCCGCAGTTGCTCAACCCATCGCGCGGACTGGCGATCTTTGGCGATCATGCCGCCTTGATCGACCAGCCAGACATAGAACTCCGGGATTGGAAACGCGGGATCGTTCGCAGGCCCGCCCCAAGTATAGCGGAGCACCGTGCCGCATCGCGCCACATCGACGGACGTTCCCATTGTGCGGCGCAGGTTGGGATGCTGGCTCCGTCCCATGCCTTCAAGCACCTCGACGGCACGGGGGGGCAGCAGCGTTTCGTTGCCGCCGTCCACGGCAATTCTGGCATTAGTGCTGACCGCGCACACAGGCTTGCCCTGTTCACTCCACTGTACGACGGTGGTTCCCGTGTTCGGCAGGTAATGGGTTTGGGCGGGACCATATTTTGTGGTCAGGGCAGTGACGAACTGCTGTCGCGTCGGCGGCGTCTTATTTCCCCGCGAATAGCGGTGAATGGCATAGACCCGCGGCTCCGCTGGCGGGCTGGCGAACCAAATCCTAAGCCGTGAATCGCCCGCGCGAAATTCCAGTTCATCGAGGAAGGCAGGCGTTTGAAACCCCGTGACGCCATCCGAGTAAGGATAATGCGCCATGCGCTTGTTCACGAGTTGCGCGTTCGGGTCGAACGCCTTGATGGCCCGCGTGACCTCGGCCTCGGTCATGCCGAGCCTGATGCCCGTGATATCCAGCTTGTCGGCCGAAACCCCTTGCGTCTGCGCCGATGCCGCCATGCCGGATACCGCGCCCCAAACCAACGCACCGCCCAGCAAAATACTTCGCATTCTTCTCATGTGATTGCCTGTCTTTTTCGTGGATGGAGGGGATTCACGCGCCTTGCAGCAGCTTCGCCGCCTGCGCGTAGTTGTGCGCCTGCCAGAGCGTGAAGCCGCCGAAGCCGATGAAAAAGACGCCCACGAGGATGAACAGCAGCGGGAAGCCTACCGCCGTCATAAGGCCGCCCATGATGTAGCCCGCCATGGCAGGCGTGGCGTAGATGGCGCGGGTGCGGTCATTCCGTAGCGCCAGTGCCTGAAACGTGCCGTTCTTCACACGTCCGGCCAGCGTGACCGTCTCGCCATCCTGCACGTCCGGCATATTGGGAAGCTTGATCTGCACTGAGCGGTCATCGACGCGGAAGGCCAGCGCATGGCCTGTGCGGACAGACCCGCCACTCTTGCCGATAACCCCCTCGGTCACGGGGGCATGGCGAATGCCGGAGACAACTCCTGTCATCGTGGTGAGAGACATGCGTTTACTTTCGTTGGGAAGAAGCGGGACAGGCGGCAAATGACGGCGCGAGGCGCTATCCCGTCACATCGCTGATATCGTTGCCGCGCCAGTCGGGCGGCATGCTCGATTGGGCGCAGTAGCGGGCGCTACGTTCCCAGCCGTATTCACTCTTGGCGGTGAAGGCCGTATCCCCCGTGAGAGAATAGACGGAAGTGCTGGTTTCCGGCGGCGCGTTGTCTTGCAAATCCCCGCAGGCTTCCGTCACGCGGTAGGTATTCGGCCCCGTTTGCTCGATTTTCTTGAACTCGCAGAAATCCCGTGCACCGCCGATGCCGTTCCGGCGCAGCAGCGTCGTGGTGGCGTTCGAGGCTTGGCCGCACGGCGTATCGCTCTCGACGTAATAGCCGCGCTTGAGCGGCAAGGCGGCGATGGTGGCCGCTTGCGTCTTGGCCGGAGCGGCTTCCGTTGCAGCGGGCGCAGCGGCTTGGTTTGCGGCGGCGATATCAGCTTCGGCGGTGGCCATCCCAGCCGTGTTGCCGGACTCCGTTGCCTCGGCCCCATCTGTGGCGGTGGCATCCTCTGCCGTCGCAGCGTTCTGGCCGCAGGCGGCAAGCCCCGCCGCGAGCAGCAGGGGTATGATCAGGTGACGGGCTTTGCTCATGACATCTCCGCGCGTGAAAATCCTTCCCTCTATGGTTAAAGTGGCGCGGGCGGGCATTCGTCCCCTAAACAGGGGAGAAAACAGGCACGGCAGGACGGCAGAGCGCCATCCCGCCGTATTGTTCATGCGAGGTTGTTGGTGCGGCCATAAAGTTAACCCGCACCGCCAGATGAATGAGGGGGCGTTACACGGTCATGCCGTCGCAAGAACTCTATGAATCGTCCCGCGTCTCGGGATTGATTGCGCATCTTTACGATGCAGCCATAGACGACGCCTTGTGGTCAGGCACTGCGGCACGCATCGCGGAAACGCTCGGCTCGACTAGCACCGTTCTTAAATTGCACGGCGATAATGCCCGCGTAAACCTTCTCGAATGCACGGACAACCTCATGGTGTCCGCACGCGAACAGGCATGGGCAGACGACTGGCACCGCAATGATTTATGGGTGGACCGCAGCGTCGCCTACGGCATGTCACGCATCATCACCGACGAGGATTTGGTGACGCGCGAGGAGCGAGCGCGGAGCGGCTTTTATCAGGAATGGCTACGCCACCTTGATATCCATCATATGATTGGCGCGGTGTTTCCCGCAGCAGATGGGGCTATCGGGGTGCTCGGTATCCACAGGCCGAAGGGTGCCGGAGCCTATCGTGCAACAGAGCGGCGGCAGGCGGCGCTGGTGCTGCCGCACTTGCAGCGGGCGCTGCGTCTCGGGCAGCGCTTTGCGGCGGTATCGCATGCCCATGCGGCTACATTGCAGGCGCTCGACAGGCTGGATACGGGCGTCCTGATGGTGGACGGCGCGGGCCGCGTCATTCAGGCCAGCAGCATGGCGGAGCGCCTGTTGTGTGAAAACGCGGAACTGGCGGTTATTCGCGGGCGTCTGTCTCTCTATCCGCCAGCCCTTCACGACAAGCTGCTGGCGCTGATGCGCGATGCGATGGACACCGCGCGTGGCAAGATTACCAAACCCGGCGCGGCGCTCGCCATTCCACGTCAGGATCGCATGCCGCTGACGCTTGAAGTCGCACCCCTGCGCCCCTCAGCTTCCGCCTTTGGTGAACAGCGGACTTGCGTGCTGGTGTTCATCCGCGACCCCGAAGCGCTTATCGCAGTGGCGCGGTTGCGTGAGCTATTTGGCTTCACGCGGACAGAGGGAGTCGTTGCTGCCGCCCTCGGACGGGGAGCCTCGCTGGAAGATATCGCGGCAGGCATGGGGATCGGGCTTGCGACCGTGCGGAGCCACCTCAAGCGCATTCTCGCCAAGACGGGAACGCATAGGCAGGCGGAAGCGGCGGCGTTGTTGGCGCGTAGCGTTTCGACCGTTTCCAGTCACTGACAATATGGGTGCGTCCGGCATTCCGGGTTGGGTGCCCGGTCACTGCAGTAGCCTAAAGGATGTTTGACCCTCACGGCTGACGGCTGCTTGGAGCACACTGCCTTCGCTCTGCGCGATGACGTGCGAATGGCGAGGGTCGTGAATAGCTGCCTCTATCGTGCAACTGCTACAGTTGACCGGCAGACGCCGCCCTATTAACCACCGTTCAACCGTCTACATCGAATACCTGGAACCAGTCATTCAATCATGGCTTTAGGACCTCGAATTGCGGCCCGTTGGGACGCTCCGAAAGATTTACTCTCAGCGAGTGGGGCCGGTTTGCCATAATTCTTTCAGAGGTCAGGACGTGTCAGCGTCGAGCGTTGGCCTTGGATCCCGATGACGAGCAGCGCCAAGACGGCCAGAGCGCAGGGCAGCGCGAAAAGCGACATGACCGTGGTCTCGGCGATGCCGGCAGCCAGGCCATAGCCGATCAGCACCGGGGCAATGATCGTGCCGATCCGCCCGACGCTCTTGGTCCAGCAAATCCCCACGGCGCGCAGTGCTTCCGGATAATAGCTCGCCAGCACCACGTTCACGCCGCCATAGACGCCGAGAAAAAGAAGGCAGTCGCCGAGAAAGACACCGATTGCGAATCGATAGTGCAACAGGCCGGTCGCACACTGGGCGAGCGCTCTCCCTGCTTGCGCAACACCAAAGCCGATCGTGGCGAGCGCCATGACGGCGCAGTGACGCCCTGAGCGAGGGTGAGTTCAGCAACCGTGATATTGAAGAAATAGCCCGCCAGCGCCACGCTGCGGTGCGCAAAACCGACCAGTCCAGTAGAATGGAGTTTGGGGGGCGGAGGTTGTCACGGCATGAACACATGAGATGCGCGCGCTGAGGGAACTTGCGGCGGCCTTATGATGCGCGAAGTTCGCTTAGGACCTTGAGGAAGGCCGAGGCTGGTGGTGTAATGGGATTGTCTCTGGTCCGAATAACTGCGAGCTGGCGTTCGATCAGCGGAGCCTCGATGTCCATCCAGACGATGTCCTCGGCTTCGTCCGGCACCGAGGAGCTCGGCAATATGGCAATGCCCAGCCCGTTGCGCGCATAGGCGATCGCGGTTGGCATCTGATAGGCTTGGAGCACGATGTCCGGCTTGATGCCCGCCTCGCGGCATCCCTGCTCGATGAGCCGGCGCACGGTCGTCCCCTCGCTCATCGCGATGACACCGAAGCCGGAGAGGTCGGCCCAGCTCAACGCGCTGCGGCCGCCCAGCATCTCGCGCGTGCCCACTGCGACGAGACGGTCCTTCAGCACAGGCTCGGCGGCGATCATGTCGGTCGCGGAGACATATCCGATACCGATGTCGACTTGCCGTCGCATGACGCGATCGACCACTTCGTCACCGACGACGTCGACGATGGAGATTGAAATATCGGGGTGCCGTTCGGCGAATATCTTGGCCGCTTGCGGCAGCAGGATCGTGCACAAGGAGGGCAATGCCGCAATGCGCAGGCGGCCCCGGCGCAATTGGCTATAGTCCTGGACCTCCTGTATCGAGTGCAGCAGGTCTCCGACGATCCGGCTGGCTGAAGGAAGGAATTCGCGTCCTGCCGGCGTCAATTCCACTGACCGCGTGGTCCGGACGAGGAGCTGGGTTCCCAGGTCCTGCTCCAGCTGGGCGATGAGCGAGCTGAGTGCAGGCTGGGAAATGGCCAGTGTTTCGGCGGCCCGCGTGAAATGGCGCTGGTTGCTGACTTCGACAAATGCGTGCAAGTGCCTGAATTCAATTCTCTTCCTTGCCACTATTCTGTCCTCGCGCGCTCTTTTCAAATGCAGGATTGATCAATCGATCCCATTTATCAAGCCGCAAAGGCCCGCGAGCCCTCAGCAGGAGCGGTGCGTTCGGCCACAACGCAAATCGGGCCGGGCGATGTGTTCGCCCGGCCCGCGCGTTTCGGTCTGGCCCTATTCAGAATGTGGTCGACACGGCCATGGCAGGCAATGTGATGGTAACGCTGCTCACGATGTCGCCTGCGGAGCGCGCAAGGTGGAGCTGGTAGGACCCGCCCGCGATCCGCCAGCCGCCCGTTGCCCGCTTGAAGCTCGCGAACATGCGCGGATCGATGGTAACGGCAACCGGGCTGCTCTTGCCGGGCGCCAGCTCGACCTTGCTGAAACCGGCAAGCCGCTTGGGTGCATCGAGACCCGGCCCCGAGACATAGACCTGCGCGACGTCCTTGCCGGCGACCTGCCCCATATTGGTGACGCGGAACTGCACGGTGACGGCTTGTCCGGCCACTTGCGCGGCCAGGCCGTCATAGCCGAAGCTGGTATAGGAAAGGCCGTGACCGAAGGCGAAGGCAGGGGCCTGGCCATGGCTGTCGAGCCATTTGTAGCCGACGACCGATCCTTCCGTATAATGCACGTCGCCCTTGGCCGGCGGCTGCGGGTGGGGCAGCTGGTTCAGATTGTCATAGAAGCTGACCGGCAAATGGCCGGACGGATTGACCGCGCCGGTGAGAATGTCGGCGATTGCCTCGCCCCCCTGCGTGCCGGGGAACCAGCTCGCCATGATGGCCGAAACCCGGTTGCGCCATGGCGTGAGGATCGAACCGCCCGTTTCGAGCACGACCACCGTCCGCTTGTTCGCGCCGGCAACGCTCTCGATCAGCGCGTCCTGATTGTCGGCGAGCGTCAGCGAGACATCGAAGGCTTCGCCCGCCCATTGCGTCGCGAAGACAATGGCTAGGTCGGCCGTGCGCGCGGCCTCTGCGGCGGCAGCCGCATCGGTGCCGTCGACGAAGCTGATCTGGGCATTGGGCAATCGACGGCGCAGCGCCTCCAGCGGAGACGAAGGATAGTACATGACCGGTCCGGGCCACATGGCCGGTCCGACGCCCGGCGCGGCATTGCCGCCGACCGGATAGACGAGCGACGAACCGCCACCGGCAATCACGCCCTTGTCGGCATGCCCACCGATCACGACGATCTTGCGCGCCGTTGCGGCGATGGGCAGCACATGCCCGTCATTCTTGAGCAGCACGATCGAGTCGGCCGCTGCCGCACGCGTGACCGCCGCACCATGGGCCAGCAGATCGTCGGACAGCTTCATCGGCGCTGCGGTGACCGGATTGTCGAACAGGCCGTGCTCGAACATGGCATAGAGAATGCGCGAAACCGCGCGATCGACCAGCTCGCCGCTCACTTGTCCGGCCTCGAGCGCCGCCTTGAGATCCTTTCCAAAGAACTCGCTGCGGTCGAAGGGAACGCCGGACTGCTGATCCAGCCCGGCCGTCAAAGCCGGAGCGGTCGAATGAGTCGCGCCCCAGTCGGACATGACATAGCCGGGCCATTTCCAGTCCTGCCGCCGCACTTCGTCGAGCAGCCAGGAATTTTCACACGAAAAGTCGCCATCGACGCGGTTATAGGCGCACATTGTGGAGCCCGGGCTGCCCCGTTCGATCGCGATCTTGAAGGCCAGAAGGTCGGACATGCGCGCGGCATCATGATCGATGATCACATTGCCGGCATTGCGGTCCGTCTCCTGGTCGTTGAGGGCATAGTGCTTGATCGTGGAGATGATGTCGTTGGACTGGACGCCGGCCACGGCGGCCCCCACGATCGTGCCGGCCAGCAGCGGATCTTCGCCGCCATATTCGAAATTGCGGCCATTGCGGGGCTCGCGTTCCAGGTTGACGCCACCGGCGAGCATGACGTTGAAGCCGGATGCCCGGGCCTCGCCGCCGATCATCGCGCCGCCGCGATAGGCCAGTTCCGGATCCCATGATGCTGCGATCGCAAGGTTGGAGGGCAGGGCGGTGCGCTCCCGCTTTTCCTTTGCACCACCCTGAGAGGCGACGCCGATTCCCGCGTCAGCTTGCCACTGTGCCGGGACGCCAAGGCGTGCGATGCCGGGCACATAGCCGGCCGACCCCTCCCGCGCCCCGGCTGGTGCGCGGAAATTGCGTGGCGGGAAGTCGGTCGCGAAATAGCCCATCATCAGGGTCATTTTCTCGTCCTGCGTCATTTGCGGGAGGAGTAGCGCGACCCGTGCTTCGGCCGGCATGGCTGCATTCATCCAGGGCCGCTGGGCCTCGTCGCCTGCATTGGCTGTCGGCTGCTGCGCGTTAAGCGCCGGCCCGTCCATCAGCGTGACGGACGCCGCGCTGATCATCAACAGAGCCATGCCCCAGTTTCGCCGTTTCACGTTTCGCTCTCCCATATCTGTATCTGGCCCGCCGAAATCAGGCGGGGCTTCTGTCTGGTGGGTGCGTATCGAAGGGCAGTACCTGGCCTGTTTTGAAAGGCCGTAGGCGCTTGCCGCGTCAACCCGACCCGGTCGCAGGCGAGCCTGTCGGTTCATGGGCCATAGTTCAATGCCATTTATCCAATCAATCAATAGGCAGTGCTGATGAATTTGGCGCCCAACTATTAATTGGTATGGCTGATTAATCGATCCTTAAATTCAATTTCCTTATAGACCTCGTTTGTGTCCATTCTCTGCCTCGCAATCAGCTGAGATCGTGCCCTGCAGTGCCACATGCCCGACCAGCTGAAAAAGGGCAGGCGGAACCGCCCGCATGCCTGACAGTGGAGGGGATAGCAGGTGAAATTCTCAAGAGTTACATTTTCGAATTGCGCTAGCACAGTCGCGCTCGGCCTCGCGCTTTGCATGGCTTCGGCCGCGCATGGTCAGGCGTCGAGGGACGATTCAAGCTCTTCTGGTCAGAACGAAGACAACGTTGTACCGACGAGTGACCAAGAGGAAGCCATCGAGGAAATCGTCGTCACCGGCACGAACATCTCGGGTGTGAAGCCGGTCGGCAGCGAGGCGATCACGATGAACCGCGAGGACATCCTCGCGACCGGCAAGGCCAGTGCGGCCGACGTCGTGCGCACGCTTCCCCAGGTCCGCAACCTTGGCGAGTTCCGCGAGGGCGGCACGCAGGGCGGCAACAACAATCAGCAGGGCAATGCGATCAACCTGCGCGGTCTGGGCCAGGCGGCGACGCTGGTGCTGGTCGATGGGCACCGCATCACCAACACGGGTGCATCTCAGACTTTCACCGAAGCCAATGCCATTCCCTTGGCGGCCCTCGAGCGCGTCGAGCTCATCGCGGACGGCGCGTCGGCCGTCTATGGCTCGGACGCCGTGGCCGGCGTCGTCAACTATGTCATCCGCAAGGACTATGAGGGGCTGGAGATCACCGGCCGCGCAACCAACACCAGCGGCGGCATGGAATTCACGCCGGGCATCACCGCTGGCACCAACTGGATGCTCGGCAATCTCGGCCGTGGCAACATCATCGTCAGCTATGAATATTCGCGCCGCGATGCCTATCGGCGCGGCAAGAATGCCTATTTGCGGCAGGACCTCAGCCAGTTCGGCGGCCAGGATGGCCGGCTCAACGGCACGACTGCGACGCCTGGCTTCGACGGAAACATCGTGGTCCCCAATGCCGATCCGGACGGGCCATTCGGTCCACTGCTGGCTCCGGAAAACCCGACCATTCCGACCGCGGGCCCCAACACCTATTATGGCATTCCGCACGGCGCCAATGGCAGTCTGACGGTTGCCGACCTGTTGCTGAATCAGCCCAACCTGCTCGATTCCAGCAGTTTCAACGATTATACTGGCGAGATGAAGCGCCACCAGGTGGCCGCTTATGTGACCCAGGAGCTGGGCAGTTCCGTCGAGTTCTTCTTCCAGGGCACCTACAACAAGCGCAGCACCATTTCGATGACCAGCCAGGGCGTCATCTCGACCGTGCAGCTTCGCCCGTTCCTCTATGATCCGGCGACCAACACGCCCACGACCACGCCCAACCCCCATTATATTTCGGGGCTGGCAGCGGACGCGCTGAGCGTTCAGTACAACATGATCAACAGCGTCGGGCTCAACAACTGGACCGGCGAGAACGAGTCCTACAATCTGACCAGCGGTTTCCGCGTCAGGCTGCCCTGGGACTGGCATGCCGAGCTGTCCTACACCTATGGGCGCGACAAGGCCTGCAACTATTGCCAGCTCGGCACCAACATCAACCCGACGGCGCTCCAGTACCAGATCGACATCGGCGCCATCAATCCGCTGGATAATGTGAACCCGCTCTCCGCGGCCGTGATCGCTTCCTTCACCGGTGACAATATTCAGCGCAGCGGCAATGGCATTGACGACCTGGTGCTCAAGTTCAACGGTTCGCTGTTCGCCCTGCCGGCCGGTCTGGTCCGCGCGGCCTTCGGTGGCGAGCGGAACAAGGTCTACAACTATAATATCAACGGTGCGAACCGGCCCTTCACCAACGAATTCCAGCTCGATACCGACGAGAATACGAGCCGTGGCTCGCGCACCATCTCTTCGGCCTTCGCGGAAATCTACGTGCCCGTGGTCTCAGAGGATATGGGCGTGCCGCTCATGCAGTCGCTGACGTTCAGCGGCGCCATCCGCTACGATCATTATTCGGACGTGGGCGACACGACCAATCCCAAGATCAGCGGTACCTGGGAAGTCACCAAGGGCGTGACGCTGCGCGGCTCCTGGGGCACCTCCTTCCGTGCGCCGAATCTGCCTGACGTCAATCCCAACGCGATTTCCTCGGGCGGGACCTTCCCCAGCTATTATACGGGCATGGATCCCCGGATCGCACTGGGGCCGATCACGGTAGCCTATGTCAGCGGTGCCAATCCCGCCCTGGGTCCGGAAAATGCCACGAACTGGCAGTTCGGGGCGGACTTCGAGCCGGTCAAGGCGCTTCGCTTCTCGGCGACCTACTATAACATCAGATACAAGAATCGGATTTCCGGGCCGGACGTGTTCACGGCCTTCTTCAATCCGACGACCTATCCGGATTATCTGGGCTATGCGGATTTCATCCACCCGATCAGCAACCCCGTGGGCTGCACGAACGGCGACCTGTCGACCTATGATCCGGTGCTGGCCAGCTATGCGGGTCGCACGCTTCTCTATGGCGGTGGCATTCAGAACGCCTGCTCCGTGGCCGTGCTGCTCGACGCCCGCAACACCAACCTTGCCGCGACGAAGCAGGAGGGCATCGATGCGCAGGTGAACTATGCCTATTTCTTCGATGAGGGCTCTGTCACCTTCAATGCCAGCGTGAACAGGGTGCTGAGCAACAAGCAGCAGGTGAATCCGGGCGATCCGTTCATCGACCGGACGGGCTTCTACAATTCGCCAATCGAATGGCGCGGCCGCGGGTCGATTGGCGTCAACTATCATGGCGTGAATGCCATGTTGTTCGCCAATTATACCGGGTCCTACACCAACGATCAGGCCGTCGATAACCGGGGCGCCGCCATCGCGCCGGTCCATATCGACCCCTACACGACCTTCGATCTCAACATTGGCTACAACACCAATTTCGATGGTCGCGACCGCAGCTTCATGAAGAGCATGCGCATGTCGCTCAACATTCAGAATGTCACGAACAAGGCGCCGAGATTGGCCTTTACGGCGGGCTCGGTGTTCAACGCGGCCTATTCGAACCCCTTCGGACGCACCTTCACCGTGCAGCTGTCGGCAGGATTCTAAGAGAGGAGGCCGGAGCGCATGACGAATGCGCTCCGGCGTCGAACACCATTTCCAGGGCATCCGTTGCAAGCAGCGGCGCCGCAAATTTGCTCCGAACATGGAGCCAGAGTGTGGAGACTTTCGATCATGCGTGCTTCCCGGACGCCCTTGCTATTGGCCGCGACGGCCCTCTTCGCGTCGAGCGCGGCATTTGCCCAGTCGACTCAGGTCAAGATCGACAGCGGCACGATCCGCGGAAGCGATGCCGATGGCGTACTCAGCTGGAAGGGCATTCCCTTCGCTCAGCCGCCGCTGGGCTATCTGCGCTGGCGCGCGCCGCAGCCCGTCAAGTCCTGGGCCGGGGTGCGCGACACGATGCAGTACAGCAATGACTGCATGCAGGTGCCGTTCCCCAGCGACGCCGCGCCCTTGGGCACCGAGCCGGCCGAGGATTGTCTCTACTCCAATGTCTGGCGGCCCGACGGCGCACAGAAGAAGCTGCCCGTGATGGTCTGGATCTATGGCGGCGGCTTCGTGAATGGCGGTGCCTCGCCGCCGACCTATTCGGGCGCGAACCTGGCGCGGCAGGGCGTGGTCTTCGTCAGCTTCAACTATCGGGTCGGCCGCTTCGGCACCTTCGCCTTCCCGCAGCTCACGGCGGAAAATGCCGATAAGGGGCGCCTGGGCAACTATGGCGCCATGGACCAGATCGCGGCGCTGCAATGGGTGAAGCGCAATATCGCCGCTTTCGGTGGCGATCCCGAGAATGTCACGATCATCGGCGAAAGCGCTGGCGGCATGTCGGTCCACAATCTGGTGACCTCGCCGCTGTCGCAGGGCCTGTTCCAGCGCGCGGTGGTGATGTCCGGCGGCAATGGTCGGTCGGAAGACGGCAATGATCTCGCTCATGTCGAGGAGATCGGCGAGAATTTCGCGCGCCGTTACAATATCGATCCCAAGGCGCCCGATGCCCTGAAGAAACTGCGCGCCCTCACCGCCGAGCAGGTGACGGACGGGCTCAACATGATGAACCGCGGTCCGGGGCCGGTGACCGTGTCTGGGCCGTTTGTCGACGGCAAGGTGCTGGTGGATCTGGATGAAGCCTATAATGCCGGCCGTTACGCCCATGTTCCCATCATGATCGGCGCCACCAGTGCCGATATGGGCGGCAAGAGCGGCTTCATGATCGCCGGTGCGCGCGAGGCGACGGGGGTGATTGCCGATCAGGGCGTGCCCGTCTGGGAATATCGCTATTCCTATGTCGCGGACTCGATCGGTCGTCCCGGCGCCCAGCATGCTTCCGAGATTCCGTTCTTCTTCGACAATACGGCGATCAAATATGGCGATGCGACCACCGCCAAGGATATCGCCGCCGGCAAGCTGGTGAGCAGCTATATCCTCAACTTCGTGAAGACCGGCAATCCCAATGGCCCGGGCCTTGCCTACTGGCCGCAGCATACGAGCGCCGGTGACCAGATCATGGACTTCACCGAGGCTGGCCGGGCCCAGGCGTCGCGCGATCCATGGGGCACCGACATCGACAATGAAAAGGCCCAGATCAAGGCGGCGCTCGCTTCGGGGCATTATAACAGTCTGGTCACGCAGATCGGCGAAATGCTGGACGATCCAGCCGCGAGCGCCATCCTCAAGCGCTATTTCCCGGACCTGGTGAGCAGTCCGCAAATCGGCATGGCCCGCGGCATGACCCTTCATGCCATCAAGGACTATATGCCGCAGGTGATGACCGACGCGAAGCTCAAGGCGCTTGATACAGAGCTCGCCGCGCTGCCGAGAAAGGACCGCTAGACGGCAACATCGCGTGCGCGGACCGTGACGGTGTCGGAGAGAGGCGCCGGGCCCGTTTCATAGCCTGCTGACGAAATCGTCTTCTTCCGGTTCGGGGCACCTCTCTCCGCCAACTCTGCTGCCGGTGCGCATGCCGCACTGGTTCGCGCGAACCTGAAGAAGGCCTCGCAAGACCTGGAACCGGGCTGCACTCCCCCCAGGTCGCGAGAGCCCGCTGCCACAGAGGTCAATCCTCGTGGTCAAGCGGTCAACTGGGGCTCCGAGCTTTGCCCGGAGCCCCAACCTTGCCACTGCCCGGCGTTGCAAAGCGCTTGCCGGGCGAACGGCCGCGCACGGAGAGGCAGCAGCATGATCGATGCCGCTGGCAGAGCAGGAAACGAACCGGAGATTGTGCATGACAGCGTTGCCAATGCGGAGCCGAAGGCGCGTGACGGCCTGCCATTGCAAGCCGCAGACTTGAGGGAGTGGGACTGAGAATGACCGCCGACCATATCGGCCCGAGCCCGACCGGCCGTGCCTTCGCCTACATCACGGTGCTGTTCTTCATCTGGGGCGCCATCACGTCCGTCAATGACGTGCTCATCCCGGCCGTGAAGCAGCTATTCTCGCTCACGGACATAGAGAGTTTTCTCACCCAGTTCGCCTTCTTCATGGCCTATGGCATCGTGTCTCTGCCGGCTGCTGCCCTGCTGGGCTGGCTGGGCTCGACACGGTCGATCATCCTGGCGCTGGCCACCATGATCGTCGGCTGCCTGCTCATGCCGGCAGCGACGGCCCTGCATGTCTATGGCCTGGTTCTCGTCGCGCTGTTCGTCATCGCGTCCGGCATCACATTGCTGCAGGTCGCCGCCAATCCGCTCTCGGCCGCGCTGGGCGACCCGAGCCGTTCCCATTTCCGTCTGGTGCTCAGCCAGACCTTCAACAGCTTCGGTACGGTCGTCGGTCCCTATCTGGCCGCGCACACGTTGCTCAAGGGCGGTCTGTTCGACGGCGGCGAAGCGACGCCGGAGAAGATCGCCTATTCGCTGAGCCGCATCGATCTGGCCTATGGCTCCATCGCTATTGTGATCCTGGTGCTGGCGCTGCTCATCTGGCGTAACCGTGCACTGATCGATCGTGCAGCCCCGAAGGCCGAACGGGCGCCTGCGCTTGGCCGGGCATTCTCCGATCCCTGGGCCCTGTTCGGCGCGCTCGCCATCTTTCTCTATGTCGGGGCCGAGGTCGCCATTGGTTCCACCATGGTCAATTTCCTCGAACAGCAGGATGTCCTGGCGCTGTCCGCGGTCGTCGCGGGCAGCATGGTCAGCCTCTATTGGGGTGGTGCCATGGTCGGTCGCATCCTGGGCACATTGCTGCTGCTGCGCGTGCCGGCCGCTCCACTACTGGGCCTGTTTGCCTGTGGGGCGGCAGCGCTCTGCCTTTCGGTTTCCGGGCTGACCGGCCCGGTGGCCGGCTATGCGGCCATTTCGATCGGCCTGTTCAACTCGGTCATGTTCCCGGTCATCTTTTCGCTCACCATCGAGCGGTCGCGCGCCGGTTCTTCCGCCACATCGGGCCTGCTTTGTCTCGCCATTGTCGGCGGCGCACTGGTGCCCCTCGTTTTCGCGCAGGTTTCGGACATGACGGGCAGCCGGTTCACGGCCTTCCTCGTGCCCTGCGCCTGTTACCTCATCATTGCCATGTTCGGCGCCTTGGCCTGGCCGGCCAGGGGCAGCCGGCCGGCCGACACTGGAGTGATCGCCTAAATGCCTCGCCTGCGTATCGGGATCGACTTTGGCGGAACCAAGATCGAGGCGGCCGCGCTCGACCGGTCGGGCGAGGTTCTCCTGCGCGAGCGCGTGCCCAATCCGCGCAACTACAAGGCTGCAGTCGCGTCGATTGCGGGTCTGGTCCGGCGCTTCGAGGGGGAACCGAACTGTGAGGGCAGCATCGGTATCGGTGTCCCGGGTTCGCTCAGCCCACGCACCGGCCTGATGCGCAATGCCAATTCGACGTGGCTCAATGGCAAGCCGTTCAAGGAGGATCTCGAAGCTGCGCTCGCGCGTGAGGTGCGCATCGCCAATGATGCGAACTGCCTGGTCCTGTCCGAGGCGCTGGATGGCGCGGCCGCCGGCAAGCATTGCGTCTTCGGCGTGATCATCGGCACCGGCGTGGGCGGCGGCCTGGTGATCGGTGGCAAGCTCGTCGAGGGCGCGGCTCGCATTGCCGGCGAGTTCGGCCATACGCCGCTGCCCTGGCCGCGCCCGGACGAATATCCCGGCGCGCAATGCTGGTGCGGCCGGCCCAATTGCCTGGAGGCCTGGGTCTCCGGGACCGGTTTCCAGCGGGCTTATGCGGCCAGTGTCCGCAAGAACATCATTCCGGCCCGGAAGATCGTCGAGGCGGCCTATGACGGCAATCAGCAGGCCCGTGAAGCCCTGGACGACTATATTGACCGGCTGGCGCGTGGCCTTGCCGTGGTCGCAAACATGGTCGACCCCGATTGCTTCGTCCTGGGCGGCGGCATGTCGAATGTCCGCGAGCTTTATGATGCGCTCCCTGCGCGCGTCCGGCACTATGCGTTCTCGGACGTCTGGGACGGCGAGATCGTTCAGGCGAAATGGGGCGACAGCTCCGGTGTCCGCGGCGCTGCCATGCTTTGGGATTGACGCTACTATTTGCTGCAATAGCTATCATTGGCCAGTCGCCGCGGTCGGTACCGCCCATGGCAGGCCTTTTTGGGAGAGAAGAAGAATGAAGCGCTGGTTGATCGCCGCATCGGTTCTTGTTTACGCAACTGGTACAACGCTGTCTCAAACGGCCTTGGCGCAGAATGGTGCCGCCTCCGTCGCCTCGCGGCCGTGGATGAACACGGGCCTTTCTGCCGAGAAGCGGGCCGACTTGTTGCTCGGGGCGATGACGCAGGACGAGAAGATCACGCTGTTGCATGGGCCCATGGCGATGCCGCTCAGTCCGACTGCCAAGATGCCGGAAGGTTCGGTCGGCTCGGCGGGCTATATTCCCGGCAATGCCCGGCTCGGCATTCCGGCCCAGCAGGAATCGGACGCCAGCCTGGGCGTCGCCAATCCCATGAAGATCAGGGGCGCCGACGATTATTCGACGGCCTTGCCCTCCGGCCTGGCGCTGGCGGCTACCTTCAATCCCGCAATCGCACATGAAGGTGGCGTGATGATCGCGACCGAAGCGCGCGCCAAGGGGCTGAACGTCATGCTGGCAGGCGGTGTCAATCTGGCACGCGATCCGCGCAATGGCCGCAATTTCGAGTATCTGGGTGAGGATCCGCTGCTGGCGGGTATATTGGCCGGCGAGTCCGTGCGCGGCATCCAGTCGACCGGCATGATTTCGACGGTCAAGCATTATGCCCTCAATGGCCAGGAGCGCCTGCGCATGACCGCCGACAGCGTGATCGGCGAGGCCGCGGCCCGCGAGAGCGACTTGCTCGCCTTCCAGATCGCCATCGAGCGCGGCGATCCGGGATCGATCATGTGCTCCTACAATATGATCAACGGCGCTTATGGTTGCGACAATGACTGGCTGCTTAACGGCGTGCTCAAGGGCGACTGGGGCTATAAGGGCTATGTGATGTCCGACTGGGGGGCGGTGCATCGCCTCGAGACGGCGGTGAACGGCCTCGATCAGCAATCGGGCGAGCAGCTCGACAAGCAGGTCTGGTTCGACAAACCACTGAAGGACGCCGTGGCGGCAGGCACGATCCCGCAGGCCCGGGTCGACGATATGGCGCGGCGCGTGCTCTTTGCCATGTTCGACAATGGCCTGTTCGACAATCCCCCGGTCAAGGCCAGGATCGACTTCGCGGCCCACGCCGCCATTGCCCAGCGCGAAGCGGAAGAGGCGATCGTCCTGCTGCAGAATAGCGGCGACATCCTGCCGCTCGCCGCCGGCGCAAAGTCCATTGCCGTAATCGGCGGCCATGCCGATGCCGGCGTGCCCTCCGGCACGGGCTCCTCGCAGATCACCACGCCCTGGATGGAGCATGGCGGTACGCCGACCGCCGTTCCACTGGGCGGTGAAGGCATGATGGCGGCCTTTTCGAGCATCGTCTTTCATCCCTCCTCGCCGCTGGCGGCCATTCGCGCGCGGGCGGGAGGGAAGGCCGTCGGTTTCGATCCCGGCTTCTATCCCGAAGCAGCGGCCGCAAAGGCGCGGGCGGCCGACATTGCCATCGTCTTTGCCTATCAGCCGCAGGGCGAAGGCGAGGACGTCCCCAATCTCAGCCTGCCCTTCGGTCAGGACGCACTGATCGAGGCCGTCGCCGCCGCCAATCCCAACACGATCGTCGTCCTCGAGACCGGCGGTCCGGTGAAGATGCCCTGGGCGAGCAAGGTGAAGGGCGTCGTCCAGGCCTGGTATGGCGGCCAGAAGGGCGGCGAAGCGATTGCGCGCATGCTCTTTGGCGAGGTCAATCCATCGGGCCGCTTGCCGCTCAGCTGGCCGGTCGACGAGAGCCAACTGCCGCGCCCGATCATTCCGGGCACGGGCCTGCCCGAGGGAACCGTGGTCAAGGTCGACTATAATATCGAAGGGTCGGATGTCGGCTATCGCTGGTTCGCGCGCCAGCAGTCCGCGCCGCGCTACTGGTTCGGCTATGGACTGAGCTATACCCGCTTCTCCTACGCCAACCTCGCCCTGACGGGAGGCAAGACTGTGTCGGCCAGCATCGATGTGACGAACAGCGGAGCCCGCGCTGGCAGCGATGTCGTGCAGCTCTATCTCACCGGCAGGCCCGGCGGGCCGGCGCGCCGTCTGATCGGCTTCCAGAAGATCAGTCTCGCACCGGGCGAAACCAGGCGCGTGACGTTCCAGGCCGATCCGCGTCTGCTGGCCGACTTCGATGAAAAGGCAAAGGCCTGGCGCATCGATGCCGGACGCTATTCGGTCGGCGTCGGCACGGATGCGGGGACCATGGCGGCGACGCAGACTGTCGCGGTCAAGGCGCAGCGGCTCAAGCCATGAGGCCGGGGACGGCGCATCCGGCCCGTGGGCGGTGGCAGAGGTTCGGCCTGAAGCGCCTGACGCTGCTGCTGGGGGTGGCGATGCCCCTGGGGTTATTGGCGCCGGCCCAATCCGCCCTCGCGCAGGTCCCCGCGGCGGCGCGGCAATGCACCGCACCCGCGGCGGGGCAGGGTCTTGATGCCGTATCGGCGACAGTCGAGACGAAGATTGCCGGTCGCGGCGGCGGCATCGACGTCTCGCCCTTCTGCAAGCTGTCCGGCACGCTGCACCCGGTGCCCGGTTCCAACATCGGTTTTCAGCTCTGGCTTCCGGACCATTGGAACGGGCGGCTCATCATGCTCGGCAATGGCGGCTATTCCTCCGCTTTGCCGGTCGAGCAAATGGCCGCCTATGTGCAGAAAGGCTATGCTGTCGCGGCCACGGACACGGGCCATCAGGGCGGCGATCCGGATTTTGCCGTCGGACATCCGCAAGCGATCGACGATTGGGGCTGGCGCGCCGTCCACGAGACCGCGCAGGCGGCCAAGGCGCTTGCCCGGCGTCATTATGGCAAGGCAGTCCGTTACAGCTATTTCAATGGTTGCTCGACCGGCGGCCATCAGGCCCTCATGGAAGCACAGCGCTTTCCGGGCGATTTCAACGGCATCGTCGCCGGCGCGCCAGGCAACAACCGCACGCGGCTCAATGTCGGCTTCCTCTGGCAATATGTCGCCAATCACCGCGCCGACGGATCGTTGATCCTTCCGCCGGCGAAACTCAAGCTGCTGACGCAGGCGGCACTGCGGTCATGCGGCGGTCTTGACGCCCTTGCGCGCGGCTATCTGGACGATCCCTTCGCCTGTCATGTCGATCTCGCCGCCATCGCCTGCAAGGGCGAAGCGAGTGAGGCCTGTCTTTCGCCGGGGGAAGTGGGCGCCGCGCAATCCATGTATCGCGGCGCCCGCAATCCCCGCACTGGCGAACAAATCTATCCGCCCTGGCTGCCCGGCAGCGAGAGCATCGGCCCGCCGGGCATGCCGCTGCCCGGCTGGAGCCTTTATTGGGCGGACCCTGCCAATCCCGCGCAGCCGATGCGGATCAATTTCTTCCGGGACTGGGTGTTCCAGGATCCGTCCTGGGACTGGCGCAGTTTCGATTTTGCCGATCTGTCGCCACTCGCGGCGCTGTCGCGCAGGGTCGATGCGATCGATCCCGACCTCGGTGCATTTCAGCGAGCGGGCGGCAAGCTGATCCAATATCATGGCCTTGCCGATCCGGTGGTGAGCCCCTGGGATTCGCGCAACTATTATGAGGCGGTCGCGGGCCGCTCCGGCGCGACGACGGCCGATTTCTATCGGCTGTTCTTCTTCCCCGGCATGGGGCATTGCGGTGGCGGCCCCGGTCCCAATCCGCTGGACCCGCAGACAGCCATCGAGGGCTGGGTGGAGCAGGGCACGGCACCGGACGCCTTGCCGGCCGTATCGCGCGGAACCGGTGACGAAAGCGCGCCGACGAGCATTGCCGCCTATGTGCCGGGCGGCTGAGCGTTCAGAGAGATGGTCGTTCGGGTTGTCGCGCTTTCGAGGCCCGCCTCCAGCAGCGCCATGACGGCGAGCGCTTCGTCCGCCGGGACGGGGTTGGGACCCTCGCCGCGCAAGGCCGCGCCGAGCAAATGCCAGAAGGCGCCATAGTCGCCACGCTCATTGGCGACAGCTTCGGCGGGCATGGCCGGATCGGCAGGCGTGTATAGCCCGGGCTGCGGATCGACGCCCAGTTCGGGGTCGTCGGGCTTGCCACCGGCCACGATCGCCGGTTCCTGTGTGTCCAGACCTTGTTTGATCCAGCTTCCGTTGGTGCCGTGCACGGCAAAGCGCAGGCGATGATCGGCCGCCAGCTTGCTGGCGTGCAGAATGGCGCGTCGGCCCGGATAGTGCAGCGTGACATGAAACCAGTCCGGCGCGGGCGCGTTCTCGCGCATGGTCGCGATGTCCGCCGTCATGGCATCGGGCATGCCGAACAGGCAGACGGCCTGATCGAGCAGGTGCGGCCCGAGATCGAGCCAGAGACCGCCCGTGCGCGCATCCTTCCACAGGGCCGATGGCTGCGGGCGCCAGCGGTCGAAATGGCTTTCGAACTGCACGATCCGCCCGAGCCGTCCCTGGGCAATCAGCCGTCGCAGCGTCAGGAAATCGGCGTCCCAGCGCCGGTTGTGGAAGATCGTGATCATGCGCCCCACGCGCTCGGCCGTTACGGCGACGCGTCGTGCGTCGGCCAGGCTGGTGGCGAAGGGCTTGTCGACCAGCACATGCTTGCCCGCTTCAAGCGCCGCAATGGCATGATCGGCATGCAGGGCGTCGGGACTGGCAATGACGACGAGATGGATATCGTCGCGGGCCAGCAGGGCCTCGACAGTCGGCACGACAGTCATGCCCGGCAGGGAGTCATGAACCTTGGCCGGGTCGCGGGAAACGACAGCGCGCAGGTCCAGCCCGTCCGTGGCCTGGATGAAGGGCGCATGAAACACCCGTCCCGCCAGTCCATAGCCAATCAGTCCGACGCCGAATTCGGTCATGCTCTTCCTGCCTTCCGTCGGCCAAGCTCTGGCCTCAGAAGCCCGCGCGGGCGACCTTCGAGGGCAAGGTGCGTTCGAGCCGTTCGCCGAGCCAGTGCGAGGTTGCGACCATCGCCTCCAGGTCTATGCCCGTCTCGATCTCGGCGCCGCGCAGCATATAGAGAATATCCTCGCTGGCGACATTGCCCGTGGCCCGGGGCGCGAAGGGGCAGCCGCCCAGTCCGCCGATCGAGGCGTCGAGTGTCACTGCACCGGCCGATATGGCGGCCCAGGCATTGGCAATGGCCATGTTGCGCGTATCGTGAAAATGCATGCGCAGTGGCACGCCGGGTGCCGCCGCTTTGGCGGCATTCATCACCGCCAGCACGTCGGACGGCGTGGCGATGCCGATGGTATCGCCGAGCGCGACTTCATGCGCGCCCGCGGCGGCCAGTCGCCGGACGATCTGGGCGATATGCTCCGGGTCGATTTCCCCGTCGAACGGGCAGCCGAAAGCGACAGAGACGGTTGCCTGCGCGCGCCGGCCGGCCGCGAGCGCCAGCTGGATGATCTCGATGGCATCGTCCACCGTCTGTGCGCCGGTCCGGCCCTGATTGGCCTGGGCGAAGCCATCGCTCGCGCTGGCGACGGCGCCGATCTCATCGACGCAACTGGCCAGCGCGCGTTCCGCGCCGCGCCGGTTCAATGCCAGGCCGATCCTGATCGCCTGGAGGCCGTCGAGCTGGGCGCAGACCTCTTCCGCATCGGCCATTTGCGGCACGCGCCGGGGGTTGACGAAACTGGCGACCTCGATGCGTCGCACGCCGGCTGCGACAAGTTTGCGGATCAGCGCGACCTTGTCCGTGGTCGGCACCGCGGCCGGGTCGTTCTGAAGCCCGTCGCGCGGGCCCACCTCGACAAGTTCGATGGTCCGGGGAAGCATCATAGGCGCAAGACCCCCATCAGCAGCGCTGCCGCCACCATGACAAGCGTGAGCAGGAAGAGATAGCGGATGGCGAACCGCTGGTGGTCCGCCAGGTCGACGCCGGCCAGGCCGACCAGCAGGAATGTCGCCGGTGTCATCGGGCTCACCGGGAAGCCCGTGGTCATTTGCCCCAGTATTGCCGCATGCCCGACCTCTATGGCCGGTACGCCGCCATGTTCGGCAATGCCGCCAAGGACGGGGAGAACGCCGAAATAGAAGCTGTCCGGATCGAAGAAGAGGCTGAGCGGCATGGACGCAATGCCTGTGATCAGCGGCAGATGAGCGGCAGACCCGCCAGGCAGCAGCCCAGCGCCGGCATGAGCGAGTGCATCGAGCATGCCCGTGCCACGCATGATGCCCGTGAAGGCGCCCGCTGCGAACAGGATGGCGACCATGGAGATTGCCGCAGGCGCATGCCGCTCGATCGCATCGCGCTGCGCATCGGGCGCGCGCAGATTGACGAGCAGCGCAACGAGCGAGCCGAGCAGGAAGGCGATGGCGGGCGGCAGGATGCCGGCGAGCATCAGCCCGAGCACGGCAATGACCGTGGCGGCATTGGCGAGCCAGCGCAGGCCCAGCGGCTCGGCCGTTTGGCCATCGGTAAGGTCGACGGCGACCGGCGTTTCGAACCTGCCGCCATGCACCACGGCGTGCCGCGTGCCGATCCACCAGGAGAGGGCCAGCATCGCCAGCACGCCCACGGCATAGACGGGGATGATCGGCGCGAAAAAGTCCATCACCGGCACATTCAGTGCCGTCGCGGCACGGATCGTCGGCCCGCCCCAGGGCAGCATGTTGCCAACGCCTGCCGCCATGGCGACGATGCAGGCCAGCATCCGTCGATCAAGGCCGAGCCTGTCGTAAACGGGCACGAGCGCCGGCACGACGATGAGGAAGGTTGCTGCGCCTGAGCCGTCGAGATGGACAATGGATGTCAATATGGCCGTGCCCAGCGCGATGCGGGCCGGATGATGGCCGGCGAGCCGCAGGATGCCCGCAACGATGGGCCGGAACAGCCCGGCATCGGCCAGCACCGAGAAGAACAGGATGGCGAAGAGGAACATCGCTGCCATCGGTGCGACCGTGACCATGCCATTGAGCATGAACTTCCCGGCATCGGCGCCCTGGCCGAGCAGCAGCGCCGCCAGGAACGGGATGGCGGCGAGCGCGACGAGCGGCGAAAGGCGCTTGCTGAGGATTGCCGCCAGCACCAGGGCGATGGTGATGAGCCCTGCAAGCGCCAGCATCTCAGTCTCCGATCAACCGGTTCGCGGCGCGATTGAGCACGGCCCGGAATGTCGCTGTCCGCGCCGCGCTGGCGCCGGATGTGAGTTCGTGCGTCATCAGCAAGGCAACGGCATGTTTCGAACGGTCGACGAAGAAATATGTGTTGCCCGATCCGGACCAGCTGGCCGTGCCGGCCGGCTGCGTGCCTGCCGCCTCGCTTGCCGCATCGCCGATGGAGAAGCCATAGCCGAACTGCATCGACTCCGGGCCAAGGCCGGAAAGGGGCACGCGCGGGGTGAACATGGCGTCGACGCTTGCCTCTTTCAGGTAGCGATGGCCATCGAGAATGCCGCCATTGGCCAACATCTGGGCGAAGCGCAAATAGCCGTCCGCCGTCGCCGCGATCGCGCCGCCGCCGTCGAGCAGGCGGCCATGGTCGCGATAATCGGATGTCTCGGGCTGCTCGACCGGTTCGATGCCGTCGGCCGTGGCCGAATAGAGCGTCGTGAAGCGCGGCAGTTGCGCGTCGGAAATGAAGAAGCCGGCATCCTTCATACCAAGCGGCGTGAACAGCATGTCGTCCAGTGCCTTGTCGAGCGTCTTGCCTGTCACACGCTCGATGACAGCGCCGAGCATGGTCGTCGAATAGCTGTAGGAGAAGGGCGGCCCCGGCTGGTGCAGCATCGGCGCCTTGCCGATCCGCTCGACCAACTCGTCCAGGCTGCGCGCGGGCGGTCCGTCCTGCGGCGTGCGGCCGACGGGCGTGTCGCGCATCACGCCATATTTGCGATAATATTGGTGGACCGGCGTGTTGCCGGTGAAATGATAGGTGATGCCGGAGGTATGCGTCAGCAGGTCCGCGATGGTGATCGGCCGCTTCACCGGCTCGGTCACCATATTGTCGACCGTCCCCGAGACAAAGACACGCATGTCGTGGAACTCGGGGAGATATTTCTCTGCCGGATCGTCGAGCGCCAGCTTGCCCTGCTCGGCCAGCATCATGATCGCGACGCTCGTGATCGGCTTCGACATGGAATAGAGCCGGAAGATCGCGTCGCGCGGCAGGGGCCTGTGTTTCTCCACGTCCAGCCAGCCGACCGTTTCATCCGCCAGTATCTTGCCGTCCTTCATGACGATGGCTGTCGCGCCGGGCATCTGGTGGGTGTCGACCAGTTGCTGCAGCGCCGTGCGCAGGGCTGCGTCATGCGGGGCGGAGGAAGAGGTCACGCGCTCGGCATGAGTGCAGCCGGCCAGCGGCACGAGCGCCAACAGCGCGGCTTGGGCGAGGATCCGTCTCATGCCTGTGCTGCTTTCCCCGATGGTTCGGCGAACACGCCGGCGGCAAACAGCGCGTCGACCTCCGTCGGATCGTAACCCAGCTCGCCAAGCAGGGCCCGTGAGTCCGCGCCCAGCATGGGGGCGGGCCGGTCCTGCCCGGTTGCGCCGCCCTGGAAGGGCGAGCGCATCGAGATCAGCGATCCCTCGCTGGGATGCTCGATCTGTCCGAACATGCCGACGTCGGCGAGATGCGCGTCCTCCAGCACATCCTCCAGCTTGTTGACCGGCGCACAGGGTATGTCGCGTTCGCCCAGCAAGGCGAGCCAGTCCGCCGTGCTGCGCTGGGTCAGCGCCGTTTCCATCAGCGAATAGAGCATGTCGATATTGCGGCTGCGCTGGACGGGATCGGTCACGCGCGGATCGTCGGCCAGTTCCTCGCAATCGATCAATGTCAGGAAACGCGTCCATTGCTGGGTATTATAGGGCAGCACGGCAATATAGCCGTCGCTGGTGCGGTGGGGCTTGCGATAGGGCGACATCAGCCGGTCATAGCCGGTCTTGCCGAGCGGCGGCACGAAGCTGCGCCCGGCCAGCTGCTCGACCATTAGGAAGGAGACCATCGATTCGAACATCGGCGCCTCGATGCACACGGCCTCGCCGGTCCGGTCGCGCGCGGCGAGGGCGGCGAGGGCGGCGATGGCTAGGTGCAGGCCGCCCACCTTGTCGGCGACGATGGTCGAGAGGAAGCGCGGCTCGCCGGCGGCATTGGCATTGAGCCAGGCGAGACCCGAGCGCGCCTGGATCGTGTCGTCATAGGCCGGCTCGTCGGCGTCGCGACCGTCCGAGCCGAAACCCGCCGTGAAGCAATAGGCGAGGCGCGGATTGATTTCCTTCAGCCGTTCGAACCCGATGCCGAGCCGTTCCGCCGAGGCCGCGCGCATGTTGTGGACGACGAGATCGGCGCCTGCGATCAGCTTGTCGACTGCTGCCTTGCCTTCCGGCTTGCGCAGGTCGACGGCCAGCGAGCGCTTGTTGCGATTGAGGTTCAGGAAGCCGGCGCCCATTGTGGGATGATGCCCCGGGCGCACCGCCCTGAAGCCGTCCCCCGACAATGGCTCGACCTTGACCACCTCCGCCCCCAGATCGGCAAGCGTCTGCATTGCATAGGGCCCTAGCACCACCGTCGTGAAATCGACGACACGCACCCCCTTCAGCATGCCCAGCATTTGATCGCTCCCTTTTCAGCCTCGAGGGGCGCCTTTGGCGGCAGGACGTGAAAATCAAAATCGAACATTGCCGACATATTGGCTCCGGCTTTGAGGGATAGCGCTCTGCGGTCGACGGCGACAGGAGAGTGAGAGCGAACGAACGCATTCCAGAGTGAATGGATTTGGACAGTCATGCGTTCGCGGGAGTTGCACAATCGAGACCTGCGAACAGACGCATCATGGCTTGCAACTTCGCTCCCCTATTCGAGCGGACACTGCCCGCTAACCGTCATGATTCTGGGATCACATTGAGGAACGCATTTCCATAATGGAAATCGCAATAGTAAATTTATTAATTGAGAATTTGGATTAATTGAAGTGTCAACCTGCCGACCGGTATCTCTCGATAATCAGCGTAGATCCACCAATGTGATCGCAGGCGAGCACTTAGCCGCTTGCGCTTTCCAAGCATCGCAAACGAGCAGAGTATTGTCGATTGCAGGACCGAATGTTGCTCGGTCGACGCGCCTACGAGGTACATTGAGAGGGGAGCGTCTTGCCGAGGCGCCGAAAGGCTGCGTGGCCTCTATTCTCGAAGGTGAGGATGCAGGTGGTCCGGCCGCGACCCTATTGTCCGCGCGGATGGATGAAGCATTGATAGCGCCCAATCGGTGAGGCCGCTACCGACCTGGGAATTCGACGCCTATGGGGAGATCAGAAGTGGCACGATTTACCCTAGATCGATTCTTTCCTCTCGGACATACGTTGTACGCAGGGGGGCTTGACGACTGCCGTCGACATCGGCCGGCTTGGACGGCAGCCTCCGACGGGTCCTTAGGTTTGCCAGTGATGAAGTGAACGATCGGCTCTGGTTGAATGGGGTAATCACTTTCACTTTGGCGGAGCGTCCGCTTTGCTCTGCCCAGCGCCTGTAAGCTGCCAGTCCGGATCGTCCCACAACGCGGCATTCCGCCTAGGGGCTGGATCCGATCAAACTAGGTCAGGGGTCCCGCCGACAACGGCATCTGTGGACGCCCCTTTGGATGCAAGCGGTAAATCGGGGTGTGTTGGCACGTAGTCGGATGCTGTCATCTGTCCGGCCTCGATGAGCAGCGCCATAGCTGCGGGCCAGTATGGGAGTTCGCGGAC
>Ga0180220_1000617_pt1 | contig 35451 bp, 28 predicted proteins | sample eDN5th37CBELigBY_FD_151335 | JGI IMG/M metagenome (GOLD analysis project Ga0180220, IMG submission 151335) | Enriched backyard soil microbial communities from Emeryville, California, USA - eDNA 5th pass 37_C BE-Lig BY (version 2) (version 2) | ecosystem: Environmental > Terrestrial > Soil >... | reverse complement strand
GACGGTCGACAGCGCCGCCAAATAGATGATGCTGTTCCAGCCGCAATGCTGCCAGATGTCGGACAACACGTACACGGGAATAAACGTATTTGTCGCAGCGATCAGATTGATATGGCCGAGCCCCATCGCCTTCATCATGTAGCCGACGACGCCGGTTTCCGGCGACAGCAGCACGTTCATCATGCCGACCAGGACGATGATCGAAATAAAATGCGGCAGGTAAACGACCGTCTGCATCACATTTTTCATCCGCTTCCGGCGGATCTGGTTCAAAGTGAGCGCCAAAATGATCGGCGCGGGAAACCCGATCACGATCGTCGCCAGGCTGATCAAAAACGTATTCCGCATCAAATCCACGAACAGATAGCTGTCGATAAACTGCTTGAAGTAGTGCAGCCCCCGCCATTCGCCGCCGGTAAGCCCTTTCGAAAAATCGTAATCGCGAAACGCCAGCTGAATGCCGTACATCGGAATGTAGTTGAAAATAAAAATGACGGCGATGGCGGGCAAAATCATGATCCACAGCTGATAATCGCGTTTGAGCGTCTGCAGTCCTCCCCGGTTGCGCATCGGAGCATCCCCTTTCTTCTTGCGGGGACCGCCGCACCTCGCACGGCGGCATTCCCCGGTCGAACGTTATTTATTTTGCTTGTACTCGTCGTAGTACTTCTGCATAATCTCCAGGTTTTGCTTCAGTCCGGCCTTCTCGGTTTCCTTCACGTAGGCATCCCACTCGGCTTCGACGCCGCCTTTCGTCACCCATTTCGCAAAGCTCGTATTCGCCAAATTCATGACGTTCGTATTGTTCAGCGCCATCGTGCTGTTGTCCACGGTCGAATATTTCATGAACATGCCTGGCAATACGTCGTTGTCGACGTCGATTTGGATCGCTTCAATCGGCTTGGACTGTCCGATGACCTCCTGCATGTCCTTGCCCAGCGTCAGCTTGAGCGAGTCGGGAATATAAAAAGCGCCGTGGTCCGCCATGGTCGACGTCCATTTCCACGTGCCGGGGTCCATGTTCGGATCGGCCGGCGGCAGCACGGCGTAAGAGCCGTCCCCGTTATCCTTGATATTCGGACCGATCGACCCGAAGAGCACCTGCATCCCGACCTCCGGCGCATACAATTCATTGATGAAGCGCATGGCCGCTTCCTTGTGTTTCGACGTGGCCGACATGACGATATGGTTATTGCCGTAGTTCAAGGAATTGTAGTCGTAGCTCCACGAGATTCCGCTGTCCGGCGTCGCCTTGGGGGGCGTCATCGACGTATATTGCGGCGCCAGCTTCTCGCCGAACCGGTCGGACGCGACCCAACCAAGCGTAAAGCCGACCTTCGCCGTCTCCCCCTCGCCGCGGGCGACCGATTGGTATTTCGTATAATCGTGCGTAAACACTTCCGGATTGATGAGGCCTGCCTTGTAAAGCTTGTTCAGGAACATGACCAGCGATTTGTAGCGTTCGTCGATCAGGTAGTTTTTCACCTGGCCGTCTTCGACGAAATATCCTTCCGGGCTGCCGTCGGTCAACGTCATGCCGGTGCCGCCGAGCAAATAGGCCGCGTTAAAATACCCGCCGATGCCGCCCGGCCAGTCCATCGGGATCTCGTCGTTCGGATCGCCGTTGCCGTTGGCATCCTTCTCCTTGAAGGCGACGAGGACGTCGTACAGCTCATCCCATGTGGTCGGGGCTTTCAATCCGAGATGGTCGAGCCACTTCTGATTGATGTAAAGGCGCGACGCGGAGCTTGGCCAGAACCGCTGGTATTTCGGCAGACCGTAAATTTTGCCGTCCGGCTGCGTTGCGATCCGTTTCGTGTCCGGTTTCTCCTCGAACATTTTTTGAACGTTGGGCGCCTGATCCAGCATGCCGGACAAGTCCTCGAACAATCCCTGGAACTGGGCAAAATCGGCGTCCGTGATCACGTTCGGCCCGATGAACAAATCCGGCACGTCGCCGCTGGCCAGCATCGTTCCTTTCTTCTGGCCCCAATCCGCCGTAATTTCCTGCCACTCGATATCGACGCCCGCCTTGTCCTCCACCTTCTGCAGCCACTCCATCTCCGCCAGCGGCTTCGTTAGCGGATGTTTCGTCATAATGGCGGTCAGCTTCACTTTTTTGCCGCTTCCGGCAGGAGCCGTCGCCGCGCCCCCTTCGCTGCCGCCGTCTTCTCCCGAACTGCCGCAGGCCGTCATGACGACGGATGTTGCCAAGAGAACCGACATGAAACCGATTACTTTTTTTCGCATATCAAATCGCATCATATTGCCCCCTTCTAAAATTAAATTCGCCATTTCATCTCATCCGGATGGGATGTCCGCGCGGGACGCGTCCGTCCCTTGCCACAACTCTAATCGCCGGGGCGAACGTCCGTAAACGAACAGTTTTCAAGCGATGCGCATTTATTGAAAAGCCTGGCGGCCGTAATCGGGAAAGCGCTTGCCGACGCGGATTTTTTCGCCGTTTCAATTATTGAAGATGTTCAAAAAACGGCACCGGATTTTTGGAGGACGGCCAGCGTATGCAGGCACCGGCTTCGCTTGCCCGAGCCCCCAAAGACGCAAAAAGGCCGAGTTCAAGGGCTGGCTTATGCCCCGAATCGACCATTTGCGTTCCTTTAGCCGCTGTATTGATGCCTCTTCACACCGCCCGATGCGTATCCCGGTATTGTCCCGGCGTCGTACCCACGATTTTTTTGAACGAGCGAATAAAACTCGACGTATTGGAAAATCCCGTCTTGCGCGATATTTCATCAAGCGTTTGATTCGTTTCGCGAAGCAGCCGCACCGACTGCTGAATGCGCTGCAAATCGATATATTCCTTGAAGTTCTGACCAAAGTTTTTTTTGAAATAATGACTGAAATTCGAAGGCGACATCTGAAAATAATCGGCGATCAATTGCAGCGAAAAATCGGGCTCCATTCCTCTTCGCTCGATGAAACAGATGATTTCGTCCCGGGAAACCTTGCGGGAGGACGGCAGCGTGCTTTGGATCATGTCGCACAGCTTGGCGCAGCTTTCCCTCACGATGCCGGCCATTTGTTCGATCGTATAACGGTGCCGAAATGCCGCATCCGTCAGCCGGAGCAGGCTGGCATCATCATGGCTGAACCGGTGGAGGCCGTTCAGGATGACGCTGACCGTGTTCAAATAGACGCTCCGCACGATATGCGGCGGTGCCCCTTCGCTGCTTATGTTGGCGACCATCCGCTCCACGATGGACTTGACCGAAGCGACGTCGTTTTTTAATATCGACAGCTCCAAGGATTGCAGCAGTTCGGCGAAATAAGATACCGTCCCTGCTTTGGGCGCTTCCATCTCTCCGAAAAAAAGCACCTGGCATTCGCGGCGGAGGCGCAATTGCTCGGATGCCCGCACCGCCTGCAAATACGATACGTGCACCGCTTCCACCGATACGAGCTTGCCCGGGATTCCCGCCCCGATAAATACGCGTCCCCCGGTTTCGGCCTCCAGCTCCCGACGCACCTCGTCAAGATACGATTTGAGAGCAAAACCTGGAGCAAAAGACCCGATGAAGATCATTTCCTGATTGTAGATGCTTTTGAAAAAATAACATCGCAGTCCTTCCGTCGGCCTCTCCTCGAACTGCCGGAGCATGCTCACCGCACGCGCGAATGTCTGCCCGCCGGCTTCCGCTCCTTCTGCCGCATCGTTTGCTTCAATGGACAAAACCGCAACGGCCGTGGCCGGGTACGGGAAGGCGATGCCGCAAGCCTCGGCTTCGAGACGGAACGTTTCCCAATCGAGCGCCTTGCCGTTGACGAGCTCAAACAGCAGATTTTCCCGTATGATCGGGATCGTTTGCTTCACTTTTGCATCCAGCGAATGATTGGCGGATGCGAGTTCGCCAAGAGCATAGCGGATGGTTTCGATTTCGCCGAGCGGTTTGCGCTCCGCCGGCTCGAAGATATGTACGGCAAGATCGACGAGCCTTTTGATCGGATGATAATTTTTGCGGATCGAAACATAAATGACCACCAATTCCAGGAGCAGCATCAGCCCGATCAGGAGCACCGTGTTGCGCTGAATCGTCTGAATGCCCTGCAGCGTATCCGTCACCGGGAGCATGCTTACATAATGCCAGCCGTTCGTTCCCGATAACGTATGCGACACGATATAAGCTTTGCCGTTCAACCGGTAAATGCCGGCGCCTTCCGAACCTTCCTTCAAGCCCGAGACGATGCGGCGAAACTCATCCGACGCGGCATAATCCGTTTTTTCCGAAGCTAGCAGCTGCCGGCCCTGCCCGTCAAAGATAAAAAATTGCCCCGTATACTTCTCGGAAAGGGATTTAATCATCCGTAATACCGTATCTTCGCGTACCATGATCAGCACCGCGCCCGGCGGATCGTATCCGCCGACCGGCAAAGGAAGGGCAAAAGTTAACATGCGGACGCGGTTGCTGCCGGGAATGACGACGTTTTCGACCGGACGGACCATCGGCGCTTTCAAATGCCGCAGCGTCTCGAACATTTCCCGGCGCGGCCATGTTTCGTAATAATAGCCAATGCCCGGCCTGTCGAAGTCCTCCTCTTTGTAAGCGCTTCCTGTTTTGGCGAACAAATAACCGCTGCTTTCGATATAAAGCAATGTATTTTCGATAAAGCCGTCCGTAGCGTTATATTTGCGCATTTCGTTTGCGATCAGGACCCGCCCGTAGTCGCTGTTGTCGTACATTTTGATTTCGCGGTTTTGCACCAGCTCGGAAGGAAGATGATATACGTATCTCAGAAACGTATCCATCGAAGTCGTCAATTGTTCCGTAATATGCGTATTCCAATCCATGTCCTGCTGCTTCACGACTTCCTTCGAATGCGGATAATAATAGACGAGGATGATGGAGACAGGGAGCAGGAGCACAAGAAAATAGGAGGCAAGAAATTGAATCAGCAGATGATTCCGTTTTTTTCTCAAAGGACAACCACCTTTCTTATACCGGGGTATGATGCGGCAAGGATGGTCATTTTCTCATCGTTTTATGGATATTATACCAAGCTGCGCGAAAAAATGGTACGTACAACCAAATTCAAAATTCCAGTTGTATTTACCGTTATCTCCCATCATGCACATATCTACCGCGACAGAAAGCAGTGTTTCGTCTTTCTCGCATGGGCTTGTCCATAGAGCGGTTGTTGTCCAGAAGGAAAGACTTTTACGATATCCATGTTTCAGGGTTACGGCATCGCTCCTCTTCCCCTCTTCCCGTATATTAAACACCTGTGCGTCCACCCGTTGTAAGTCGGAGTAATGGCAAAACATCGTCTTTTGTGGGGGACGCACCTCATTGATGTTTGCGAGAGACAACGTCCTACGAAAAACTCCCGCTTAAAGCGCTTTAACTTTTATTGATGATCGCTTCCCTCCGCCAATGAAACCGGCTGGCTTTGACGTTGGACTCCACGATTCCCTTGAAATAAATCCGGTCCTGTTCCGTCGCAAAAGCATCCTTCGGCATAATTAACGTCCGGCTCGTCGACAGCAGAATCAAAAACAAATTCCGGGATTCGCGCACCTCGTAAATCTCATTCCAGCGGACCTTGCCCGATTCCGAATCGGAAGCATATTGAAAGCCCGTCTCCGAAAACACGAACGTATGACGCTGCCGCATCAGCTGATCGCTTAAAAATGCTTTTACGGATTTCCGGCGAATGCTCCACCCGTACACGAACCATAAAATGACGCTGAGCAGCAGATCCAGCAGGACCGCGATCATAAACTCCATTCCGGTCCGGCTCTCGTCGACCAAAAGGACAAGGCCGATGACAATCAGAAAAAACACGACAGCCAGCATTAACCTTGACGTTCTCGTAAAAAAGAGGTTCAGTTCCTGTACGTCCTTCAATTCAAGCGTGGCTTCAACGATGATTTCATGATTCAAACGGTCCGCCTCCTTGGGATCAAACTCCTCTCTATTACTAAACAACGCAAACCATGGCGAAGTTAGGGGCCGATCGCACCGAAGTTTTGACCAGGCAGGCGAGGCAAATCCGCAGCCCGATGCATGGAGCCGCAGATTCGCCTCGTTTTCCTTGCCTGTTTAATGCGGAACCTGGGAGCTGAAGTCGTCCCGGCTCGATTTGTCCGCATGGTAAAAGAGAACATCGCCGTCTTTCAGCGTAAAGCGATGGCCGTAAGCATCCTTGATGCTCCGGTTAAAGCCTTCAAGCTGCCACTGGTTCATCAGCGGGGCATGAATATATTGCAGATGCGGATTTTTCAAATTCCCCTGCTGAATCGATTCGATGTTGAAGTTTACGATGATATAGCCGTTTTTAAGAAAAATAGGAGATTTGCTGTCCAGCCCGCCATGCGTGCGGCCGTATTCGGCCACGTTCAATCCGGCTTCCACCACAAACGGTTCGGCCGGCAGGGAGTATTCCCCATACCATTTTTGCACGGAAACATGGGCGCGTTCCGGATCGACGGAAGCCGGGATGTTCTCTTGCAGCCTTAAAAACGTCCGGAGCTGTTCCGGCAAAATGAGCAGGCTGTAGCTGCCGACAGGCGTTTTTTGTTTCGTAAAGGACCGGATGTAGTTTTGGACGTACTCGTTTTTGCCCATATTGCCTGCTTGTCCGTAATGCCCGTATTTGTAGCCTGCGGTATCGCTCAGCTCCGTGGTAGGCACGTTCCGCAGCCGATCGTTCAGGATAACATAACGCTTGACCTGATCCTGCGCGGAGCCGATTTTGACGAAATTGTTTTTGCCGGTGTTGTAATAGAGGTCGACCGGAACCCGGTCGTCGCCTTTGGCGTTTACGGCTTTGCCGTCCTTCCGGACGAAATAAAAGCTGGGCGTGATCCGGATGCCGTCGAGCGGCCCGAACATATTGCCTTTGGTTTTGAAATCGAATTTGAAATGGTAACCGGTTTTGACCGATACGTTTTTGTAACCCTGAAGCGGATGGCTTCCCGGGCGGATCGGCAGCGTATAGATCGCTTTGTTTCCGCGTGGATCGCCGTCGATCAGGTTTTGACCGACCCAGTAAGACACCCCGGTCGGGCTGGCGCTTCCGGACTGGGTGCGAAACACCTTTTCCCAGTTATAATCGGCGATATCGGTCACATGAAAATCATACAGCCTGCCGATCACGTCCACCGGGATGACGTCCGCGGCCGCATGATGGGCCAAATTCAGGTTGGCGTGCGATTCGGAAGTATAATCCGAAGGGGCGTTCTCCGCGATGGTCCGGAACTGGATGTCGTAAAAGCCTTCGTCCACCCATACCGGCAAAAAGAACGTCGTCGCCGTTTGCGTGACCGGAATCGAAACCCAGGTGTTTTTCGGAATAAATCGGCTTCTATCGGCGGTATACACATCAAAAGGGAACTTGACCTGCTTGTCCCGGATGTATTTGGCGTAGTCCCGGTTGCCGTATCCCGGAATGTTGCGGTGCTGCCCGCCGGTCGGCATGTAAATCGTAAACGGTCGGTCCAAAACGGTCGCGTTGCGGCCGGCTGCCGGATTCGTTTTTTGGTTATGCGCCTTGTCGTCCGTCGTGGAGGCGTAAATGACGACCGGCGTATGCACCGTCACCGGGTTGATGCCCGGGATCGGGAAGGACCGGTTCGAACCTCCGTTGATATTGCCGTCCATCAGGTTGTAAAAGATTTCGCCCGTGCTGGGCTGGCTGCTTTTGTTCGTTTTCGCCCGGCTGATGACATGTCCCGGACTATAGAGCACATTGTCATGAATCATGGAAGGCTCCGGAATCCGGGAAGGCGTCGGACCGTTTTCCTGGGTGCGCGTGCCGCTCATGATCGTTTGGCCTTTGAACATCAAAGAATCGTTCTGAACCTCCACTTTCTTCACGGCCTGCTCCGCCATGCCTTGGAAAGCTCCCTGCTCGTTTGGCACGCTAGGTTTCGTTTTGCCTCCCGACTTCGTTTCCGAAGGAGCGGTCAGCGTCCCGGGCGGATCCGGCGGGAAGTAGCTCCCGTCCTGCTTGGCCGTGTATGACGGCGATTGATAGCCGGACGGCTGAATTGTCACCGTATCCCAGGCATAATTGGTCAGCGTTGCCCGATCGATGTCATAGACTTCGAGATTGTCGATTTTCCAGAAAGAGTACGGGCGCTGAATCCTGTAGGAATACTCCCTTTCCTCGGTTTCGCGCTGCGGATCGGGTTCCTCGTGGGTTCCCTTGCCGTCGGGGTTGGGCACTTTTTTGCCGGGGTCCCATTCCAGGATGTACGTCTTTTTCACCGTAACCTCGAACGTGCAGACGCCCTTCATCTGGGTGAAAGCATTTTGGTATAGATATTCCTTCGCTTTCACGTTCCCGTACAAGCTCTCGGAGGTCGGAATCCCCTGCAGCACATCGAATTTCTCGCTCCCCCTGTTGTCGGCTTTAATGACCGCGGACACGTTCGGGTCCATCGTTTTGCCGTTCACCGTTTGGGCGGGGGCAGGCTGCGTGCAGGTAGGTCCCGGCGGCGGCGGTTCGCAGGTTTGGCCGGGAGGGCAGCCGTCGTCGGTTCCGTCCTTCTTTTTGTAATACATAAACAAGGTGTATTTCTCAAAGGAGCCGTCGTAAGTAAAGGAATACGGATTCCCCGGCGTAATGCTGCCGCTTGGCGCAGCGTCCGTCGTTGATTTTTTAAATCCAACGTATTCATAATCCGGATGCGTAGGCGGCGTAAAGGAATAATCCTTCCCTACGACCATTTCCTCATCAATTCTTGGCGTAAAAATGTTATTGAGCGGTTTCCCATCGGTGGTGAAGTACTTGACGTTGAGTTGGGAGGCGAGTTCGATTTTGAAAAGCATAGGGATGTAGATTCGATAAGCTTCTACCGAAGGTGCACAGGAAGGACATTGAGAACCTTTTACATCTTCTGGAACACGAGCATCTAATTTAATATTAACAGTAATTGGAATCACTGTTGAATCTGACCCAATACCTTGTTTTTGAAAAGGTTTAATATCATTATTAGTTGTGCCAATACTAATAGCATCAACAAAATCGTCATAACTATCATTTCTAGACTCATTAAAATACTCAACTGGATCATTTTTAGTATAGATTCGAGCCTCAACATTCTTTATTTTTCTATTGGGGAACTGAAATTTGTAAGTAAATGTAGCCTCACCATGCATTCCTTTATTAGGCTCTCTTCCCCCATCCGTCCAAGTTCCATCTGTTCTTTTCCACATTTCGTAGTACATCATCCCAACAAAATAACGATAATTCCTTTCCTTATAGTAGTTAAGCGGAGTTATTTCGCTTGCTGCCTGAATCTCTTGGTGAAAGGAAAAAATAGGTAATTGCAAACAAAGCATTATTCCCAGTAACATAACAGTTATAGTTCGACTCAGTTTGCTAAATCCCATGTGCTTCTAATTTCCTTCCCATGGGTTCACTAACAAAGGAATATATTCTTGGTCTCCACCACGAAAACCAATATACATAATGTCACTAAGTTTTAAAGTTGGTTTATCTACTATTCCATCTAATGTTTTGTCTGAAGCAGAATATATTTTGTAAAAGCTAAAACTAGTACCATCACCATTATTAATGGTCATCATGTCTATTGCATTACGGTAACGAATGTCATTTTTCTTGGTTAAATAAAATAGATTTCCGGCTCCTGCAGAAGTTGTTCTAGCCCTCACTTTTAGATACTCTGCTTTAGTTTTGGGATCCGTATAGGGCTCAATACTATAAATATCTCTTACAAAAGTGGTTGGTAGGCTAGATAAATTAAATACCAGAACTTTATCATACTTGATATCTCCTCGTGGGCTTTCTAATAAGAACGTTTTTTTAGTAAACCACTTCTTATACGGCTCAATACTCACCGGCTTCAACCCCAGTTCCTCCAACGTCGGGGCCTCCTTCTTCCCAATCCACACCCATCTTCCAACCTTATCCCACTCCACCGGCTGCCCTAGTCCCTCGCTTACCAGCCGCAGCGGAACGAACGTCCGGTTTTGCTTCAGCTCGATTTTCGTGCCGTAGGATTTATCCTGTCCGTCCACCTTGGCCACCTTTTGCCCGACCGTCATTTGGACGTCGTGTTTTTCGTTTTGCACGGTAACGGTCATTTGGCCGTTCACTTTTTCCCAGCCGACCTCGGCTCCCAGCGCTTCGGACACGAAGCGGATCGGGACCATGACGCTCCCCTGCGCATCCTGATATGGCTTCGCATCCGGAAATTGAATTTTTTTGGCGTTTAATAACACTTCGATGTTCCCCTTCGATGAAGCCGCGGCAGCCGTATTGCCGCCCATAAACCAACCCTCAAATAACACTAAAGCTCCCGCTAAAAATAATGGCGCGATTTTTTTCATCCATTACACTCCCTATCAATCACATTTTTTGCTTGTCCAACAACCGTCTCCGTCATAATCCTGCTTTTATCTTGTCTTATCCTACGGGACTGCTTGCCCACGTGAATGATCCGGAGCACACCCCCTCAAACCTATGTATTTCGTCATGCTAGACATGCAACTACCCGCCCTAAATCATAGGACAATTGCATTATACTACAAGATTTTTGAAATATTTGTCATAAAAGGTCGAAAAGATCGGCGATTATCCTGAATATGGATTTTTTTGCAATGGTTTGAACTTATGAATTTGCTTTTGTCCGTATCACATATCATCCCTGCGCGTGAATATACTTGATTAATAATGGCTTATTCGTTTAACCGAGTACGCGCATATGGGAGGTGCTGAACAATGCCATCTGACGATCATTCGCTGTTTGTCGTATCCAAGGAGGACTGGTCGCTGCACCGCAAAGGATACCAGGATCAAGTCCGGCATCAGGAAAAAGTGAAGGAAATGATTAAACAGAACCTGCCCGATCTCATTACGGAAGAAAGCATTATCATGTCGGACGGTAAACAGATTATCAAGGTGCCCATCCGGAGTCTGGACGAATACCGTTTTATCTATAACTTCCAAAAGCAAAAGCATGTCGGCCAAGGAGACGGAGACAGCCAGGTAGGGGATGTGCTGGGACGCGATCCGGCGCAAAAGCCCGGACAGGGCGAAAAGGCCGGCGACCAGCCGGGATACGATATCGTGGAAGCCGAGGTCAGCATGGAGGATTTGGAAAGCATGCTGTTCGAGGAAATGGAACTCCCGTTCATGAAACCGAAAGAGCAGCAGGACGTGGAGACCGAATCGATTACCTTCAACGACATCCGCAAAAAAGGCATGCAGTCCAATATCGACAAAAAACGAACCATTCTGGAAAATTTGCGCCGCAACGCCACTTCCGGCACGCCGGGCATCCACCATATCAGTCCGGACGATCTGCGGTACAAAACGTGGGAGGAAATTGTCGTGCCCCATTCCAGCGCCGTCATCATCGCCATGATGGACACTTCCGGCAGTATGGGTTCGTTCGAAAAATATTGCGCACGCAGCTTCTTTTTCTGGATGACCCGTTTTCTGCGGCGGCAATACGAAAAGGTGGACATCGTGTTTGTTGCGCATCATACGGAGGCGAAGGAGGTTTCCGAGGAGGATTTTTTCACAAGGGGCGAAAGCGGCGGCACCATCTGCTCGTCCGCGTACCAAAAAGCGCTTGAAATCATCGACCGGCGTTATCCGCCGTCCAAGTACAACATTTATCCGTTCCATTTTTCCGACGGCGACAACCTGACCTCGGACAACGAACGCTGCGTGCGCCTGATCGGCGAGCTGCTCAAAGTCAGCAACATGTTCGGTTACGGCGAAGTCAACCAATATAACCGCAGCAGCACGCTCATGTCGGCTTACCGAAACATTAAAATGGATCAGTTTATGTATTATGTCATCAAAGAAAAAAGCGAAGTGTATCAGGCATTGCGGACGTTTTTCCGCAAACAGGAGGCCGCGCTGAACTAAGGGCTATGGCGAACCCGTCATCATGAAAAAGACGCTGCCGGTATGCAGGCATTGCAGCCGGACAACGTCTTTTTTTTGTTATGTTAAAAGAAATCCGCTGCCGTTTCGCTCTTCATTCCGCCCGCAACCGGTCCCGGACCTCCATCAAAGCGAATCCGAGCAGGTTGTTTCCTTCCCACAGCAGCGGATTTTCGATCCGCTCGTCATCGGCCGCAAGACCGACTCCCCAGATGCGGTCGACGGGACTAGCCTCTACCAGCACCCTGCTCCCGGTGCCAAGCAAAAACCGCCCCAGCTCCCCGTTTTGGGAAAACTTCGCCAGGTTGCCGCGTACGACGATGCGATAACCTTCCTCATCCCATACCTTCGGGTCAAAACCTTTCACCTTCCGGCCCAGGTCTTTTGCCTGCTTCGGGTGTTTGGCCGCCAAAATCCGCTCCAACATTTCCTCATCCCCAAAAAGCCTTGCTTTCCCGGCCATCATATAATGTTCGGCGCTGGTGTACGTGACGCCGTCCTCAGTGAACTCGCAGGGCCACCACTGGCTGAAACAGCTTTTGGAGATGCTGCCGTCCGCTGCGGGCTGATGCCCCCAGAAAAATACATATTTCAGCTTCTCGCCTTTTTGAAACCGCTGCCTTACTTCGTGAATGGAATACATGGATGCCTCCTTAACCATCGGCTACGGACGTTGGGTCAAGCCCATTTCTCGTAAGCCGAGTGAACGTTTGCGGCGGACACGAGCCCTTTTTGCAAAAGGGAGTTCGGGACCAGCCGGTTGTATTTTCGGATCTTCTGGTTGATGTCTTCAAGCTCGGCTTCGGCCTCCCCAGCCGTGAGCCCACGGTCGATGACCCGCTTCAAATCCGCGGCGATTTCCTTTCTGAGCTCGATCCAGGGCGGCTGAACGTTGGCGTTTTTCAGGATGGTCGTCAGCATGTCCCCATCTTCGATTTTGATCGGTTTTCCTTTGCCGGGCAAATCGTTGAACCCGCCGTTTTTGGCGAATTCGTCGACGGCCGACTCGATCATGCCCTCCCGCGTGGACAAATGCTCATGCCTCTCTTCGGTCGTGTGCTGCTGATTTTCCTGTGCCGCTTTCTTTTTACGGTCGTTCCAGTCCAAGTCGCGCCACCTCATTTCATGAAATTAATAAATCTCAAGAAATTAAAAATGAAGCATTTTCAATTTTATTGTAGCACGGGGAGAACGGCAGGCCGCCAAACGATATTTGAAAACTTTTCAAATTCTAAAGCCGGAGAACGGGATTCGAAAAAAATTCCGATCCAATCCAGCGTCTTTATAATTTCTTGATAATCTTCTTCTACAATCGGCCCAACAACATACAGGAAAGGAACGAATCCCTTATGAACAAATCATTTGCTGTCTCCGGTGCGGCCTTTAGCATCCTTGTGTTACTGCTCACGCTGCTAGCCAATCTATCCAATCAAACCACGCTGGTTGGCATCAGCCAGCTCGCGCCCATGATTACGGTCATGCTGCTGCTCATCATCCTGCCCGGACGAAAAGAAGCCTTGAAGCTGCTCGGTATAGCCAAAATCGGCGGGCTGAAATGGTACGCGGCCGCGCTCCTGTCGATCGTTCCGATTACGATCGGTTTTCTCGGCGCTTGGGCCTTCGGCATCGTGAACCTGCCTTCCGCCGAATTTCTCGCCAAAGGCGCGGCCCATTTTACCGTTCCCCAATACGTTGGGTACATTACGCTGAACTCGTGGGCGCCGATCATGCTGATCATGATGTTCATTTTTTCCTTCGGGGAGGAAATCGGCTGGCGCGGGTATTTGCAGCCCAGACTTACCCAAGCGTTCGGCATCCGAAAGTCGATCCTGATCACTGCAGCCGTGTGGACCTGCTTCCATTATCCTTTTTACCTGAACGGCTATAACGAGGACGGCAACGTCTGGATCAATATTTTGCTGTTTACCGTCATGATATTTCCTTTGTCGGTTTTCATGGGCTGGGTCCGCTGGCGGAGCCAAAGCATATGGCCGGCCGTCGTCATTCACATGATCATCAATTTGTCGCGCAGCTGGCTGGAGCAGTTGTTTTTCGTAAAATCCGCGGGCTGGTCCTACGTCGCCGGGGAAAGCGGGATCGTGACGATCGTGGTTTGGGCCGTCGCTGCCCTGTTGATTTGGAAGAAGCTGCTCGTGGAAACCAAGCCGGTGGAAGCGAAAAGCGCCTCGTCCGCCTCTATGTCACGACTTCACTAGCATTACATGAACATAAGAGCAAAAACCTTTCTATTTCATCTTCATTCTCCCTGATACTTCCACCCAGGCTCGCATGATTTAAATCGCACATCCGCCGCAATCAATGTACTGGAGGATTTTTCAGGGAGAATCGTGCTTCAATTTTGGGGTACAAAAAATGCCGACTCCAGCTGGATCGGCTCTATCTATATTAAGCTTCCAAGTTAAACAGCTTGCTGAGCGATATCTGAAAATCCTTGAAAATGTTCGACCTTACGTCATCCTGCTCTGCATATAAGTTTCGCACCTGGTATAAGCCATCCTGCAGCATATTGACATGAACCGTGCGATTGCCGGGATCGACGATCCAATATTCCTGGACTCCGTATTTCTGATAAAGATTGAACTTCTCATTGAAATCCTTCAGTGCCGTTGAGGGCAACAACACTTCGATAATCATCGTCGGCGCGCCATGACAGCCGTTTTTGGAAATCTGATGCTTGGAGCAGACCACCGACAAATCCGGCTGCGTCACATGATCAGGCACATCATATGAATCGCTCTCACTGAAGAACACGTCGAACGGAGCGACAAACACATAGCAGCCCTGATTCTGCAAGTGCGTCCGCAGCGCGAAATGCAGCTCCCCTACAACAAACTGGTGAAGGGCTGTCGGATCCGGCGACATGTTATACGCCTTGCCGTTAATTAGTTCCCATGCCCCGTCCCATGTCAACCAATCTTGATACGTGTGCAGCTTCTTCTCATCCGGATTCGACATAAGCTTCAAACCTCCTCCGTATTCAAACTGTACAAATGGCTTAAAGAGATCCTAGTTTTCATCCGTTCGATTCATCTCTGATCTAAATTTTGTCATGTTTTATAACTACTTCAGCGCGAATCGCAAAATTCTGGTTGCCAAACCCATCGGTAACTGAATTATAACATAAATCGCCAGAGGAACCTCGGGTAGGAATGTTCCCTTACGCAACGCTCAGAGAATGTCGAATCAAATTTCCAAATCCGGGACAATCGTCCATCGTTGCATTATTAAATCGCGCATCCGCCGCATACAATGTATTGGAGGATTTTCAAGGAGAACCGCCCCCGGCGCTAATCGCAGCATCCATCCCATAAAGCTATATCATCATGATTCTAACCCGTTTGGCGCTTACCGGCGTTCTTCTGGACACTGGGAAGGAGCTACTTACTCATGAGCGATGAAATCAAACAACTCGAATATGCCATCCGCGAAATCATGGAAATCGCCGACGGCTTTGGCCTGGATTATTATCCGATGCGTTACGAAATCTGTCCGGCAGACATTATTTATACCTTCGGCGCTTACGGCATGCCCACCCGTTTCTCGCACTGGAGCTTCGGCAAAACCTTCAACAAAATGAAGATGCAATACGACTTCGGGCTCAGCAAAATTTACGAGCTGGTCATCAATTCCAATCCCTGCTACGCGTTTTTGCTCGACGGAAACTCCCTCATCCAAAACAAGCTGATCGTCGCGCATGTCCTCGCCCACTGCGATTTTTTCAAAAACAATTACCGCTTCTCCGCTTCCAACCGCAACATGGTGGAGAGCATGTCGGCCACGGCCGAACGGATCAGCCGCTACGAAATGGAACATGGCACGGAAGCGGTTGAAAGTTTCATCGACGCCGTCCTGAGCATCCAGGAGCATGTCGATCCGCAGCTCATCAAACCGCAGCATTTCGATAAGCAGCAGTACATGGAATACAAAATGAAAGAGCAAAAAGAATCTGCCAAACAGGAGCCGAAGCCAAGCGAATACGACGATCTGTGGAGCCTCGATGAGCCCAGAAACAAGGAAAAAGGCGACCCCGCCCTGCGCCGTTTCCCGCCCGAACCGGAAAAAGACATCATGTGGTTCATCCAGGAGTTTTCCGAAGTGCTGGAGGACTGGCAGCGGGATATTATGAGCATGCTGCGCGAGGAAATGCTGTACTTCTGGCCGCAAATGGAAACGAAAATCATGAACGAAGGCTGGGCTTCGTATTGGCATCAACGTATCATCCGCGAACTGGACCTGACAAGCGAGGAAACGATCGAATTCGCCAAGCTCAACGCCTCCGTCGTGCAGCCGTCGCGCAACAGCTTGAACCCGTATTATTTGGGCCTCAAAATTTTCGAGGACATCGAACGGCGCTGGGATCACCCGACCCAGGAAGAGCAGGAGCTTGCCGGACGCAAACCCGGACAGGGACGCGAAAAAATATTCGAGGTGCGCGAGTTCGATTCCGACATCTCCTTTATCCGCAACTATTTGACGAAGGAATTGACCGAGGATTTAGACTTGTACGTATTCGAGAAAAAAGGCCCGGAATGGAAAATTACCGACAAAGCCTGGGAGCGCGTCCGCGACCAGCTCGTCGTCTCCAGGGTCAACGGCGGCAACCCGTACCTGGTCGTATCCGACGGGGATTATATGCGCAACGGGGAAATGGTCATGCGGCATGAATACGAAGGAACCGAGCTGGACCTGAAGTACATGGAACGGACGATGCCTTACGTGTACCAGCTGTGGGGACGCACCGTGCACCTCGAGACGGTGATCGAGGACAAAAAGGTCATGTTTTCGTATGACGGGAAAAAGCTGCACCGCAAGTTTGTGTAGCGATTTAAAGCCAAGAACAAAATGCACGTAGCCAGAAGTGGTCTTTGCCGGTCGGCAGCTCGGCGTAAGACCACTTTTACAGTTGAGGAAAAAACAGTACCTGTTACGTGGCAGGGCTGACGACAGACAGATCTTCTTCCCTTACCCCTTCCAAATGACGTATCCACAAGTCCACCAGCTTTTGTCCATCAATGAGCTCTATATTCAACCCGTTCGCATACTCGTAAGCCCCGTCGGTAAATCTCCCTGTCGTCACGACGTAACCGCCGATCGCATCTTGTTTTGCCATCTGGGAATGAATGATTGCGATCGGTTCATAACCTATCGGATTCTGGTCACCAGTGCATTTTACCAGCCCCAAATAAAGGCCTTCATCGGCGTGTTCTTCAATGTCTATTCCAAAATCGCCCGAGCTACATAGGTTCTCCCGCCGCGTACGGATGACACAAGCACTTTGCCCTAAGCAAAAAAGACCCGGATCGCCGAGTCTTTATTTCTCCATCGCCTTATACCCGATCCCGTAAACCGTTTGCAGCAAATAATGGGCGTCCCCAAGTTTTTTGCGCAGGCGCTGGATATGGATATCCACGGTGCGCGTTCCGCCGTAGTATTCCATCCCCCAGACGAGATCAAGCAAATCCTCCCGGGTATAGACACGCCCAGCATGGGACACCAAAAGCGCAAGGAGGTCGAACTCTTTCGGCGTCAAATCCATCGGCTCTCCGTCGATATCGGCCGTCCGGCGGATCGTGTCAACCTTTAAGCCTTCCAGCCGATAAGCCGCCGAGTCGGACGGCGCTGCCGTCTCGCTTCCTTTGTCCAGCCGCCGCACGATCGATTTGGCCCGGGCAACGAGCTCGCGGATGTCGAACGGTTTGCTCATGAAGTCGTCGGCGCCGAGTTCAAGTCCGAGCACCTTATCGACGATATCGTTTTTGACGGTCAACAGAAGAATGCCAAGCCCCTTCTCATGTTCCAGCCGCCTGCATACCTCGTAGCCGCTGAGCTTGGGCATCATTACATCCAGGACGATCAGATCGGGACGGAACGAAGCGGCCTTCTCCAAAGCCTCCTCCCCGTCCGCCGCCGTGGCGACCTCAAAGCCTTCCCGTTTTAAAGCATATACGATCGCGCTGCGGATGCTTTCCTCATCGTCTGCAACCAGCACTCTTTTTTGATCCATCAGTCATCCCTCCCGCCGCATGCAGCAGCCGTTTTTCCGGTTTTACCCCATTATAATGAATGATGCCCGCATGTGGAAATTTGCATCAAAAAAGAACATGCCTTCGCGGCATGCTCTCTTGTCCCTTTATCGTGCATCCTTCGCTCTTCCCGTCGATTCGCGAATGATCAGGTCGGAGGGTTCCGTTACGACCGGGGGCGGTTCTCCGGGATGTTTGATCATCGCCATCAGCGCTTCGATCGATTTGACGCCGATGGCATGAATGTTTTGGTTAATGGTCGTGAGCCCGGGTTTGAACAGCTCCGCTTCGAAAATATTATCGAAACCGACGACGGAAAAATCTCCGGGAACGGATAACCCCCGCGCCTCGATCGCCCGGATTGCCCCGAAGGCCGACATGTCGGAAGTGCAGATGACCGCCGTCGGAGGCTCCCGCAGCTCCATCAGCCGATTCATCCCTTGGATGCCGCTGTCGTAGGAATAATCGCCGCCCACGACATAATTTTCCCGATAAGGAAGCGAAAAGGCTTCAAGCCCTTCCCGATACCCTGCCAAACGCAGTTCGTTGACGTCTTGGCCGGGGACGCCCGCCAAATAAGCGATCCGGCGATGCCCCAGCTCGAACAGATGCCTAACGGCCTTCCGGATGCCGTTCCGGTTGTCTGTCGTAATATTGCCCGCCCGCAGGCCGGTCGCGTCCGTATCCACGAACATCGTCGGAATGCCGGATTGGATCAGCTCCAGAATGCTGCGGTGGTCCTTCTCCACGCCAAAGACGACGACCCCGTCCAAATTGCGGCTTTGGCAATGATCGATGAAGGAATAGTCCGGATCGTTCAGCCGCGCGGACAAGCGCATCAGATCATATCCGCTGTGCTCCAGCGCCGTTTTGATCCCTTCCAGCAGCATCGACACGTAAGGGTTCGTAAAAGGAACATGAATGAGAACCCCGACGGTCCAGGATCTTCCGGTGACGAGTCCCCTCGCAATGACATTGGGCCGGTAACGAAGCAACGCAATCGCATGTTTGACTTTTTTTCTCGTTTTTTCGCTGACATCCGGGTAATGGTTTATTACTTTGGATACGGTCGCGACCGATACCCCTGCCTCTTTAGCCACATCATGGATCGAAGCCATTCAATCACCCCAAACGACGGATTGCCGAAACGCTTTCAATCTAAGTGTATTTTTGTACCCTCATGATGCCGTACTCTATTATACTAAAAAGTTTGCGCGAATATGAGATTTATTTTGCATGAAAATGGAAGATTAAACAATCCCTACTAATACAAAATCAGCTTCTTTTCTGGATTTCGGCCAAATCCTGCGCCAGCTTCTCGATCATGCTCACGAAGGAAGCCAATTCCTGCGAGCTGCTTGCCTGTTCTCTGGCATGGACCGTCGTTTTCTCCGTTTCCGCCTGGACGCTGCTCAGACGCTTCATGATGCCGGCTACCTTATCTTGGATTTGCTCAAGCGCTTCCCGCGAATGCGCTGCCAGCTTGCGCACCTCGCCCGCGACCACCGCGAAGCCTCTGCCCATATCCCCCGCGTGTGCGGCTTCGATCGCGGCATTGAGCCCCAGCAGATGCGTCTGGTCGGAAATCGCTTTGATCAAGGCGCCCATGCTTTCGATCTGCTTCACGTCTTCGTGGAGCTCGTCCATCAGCGCATGAGCCGTTTCCTGGGAATCGGCCGTCACCTGCGCGGTCGCGGCGATCTGCCCGGCGCTTTCGTTCAGCTCCGCAATCATGCCGGTGAGCTGCTGCATCACTTCGGTCACCGCCTGCAGCACATGCTCTTTTTCGTCCGCCAAATCTTTCAGCTTTTCTTTTTCCTTCATCTCGTACGCTTCAAGCACCAGCTGGGAGTCGAGATTGAACATTTTGCTGAGCGAAAACACGACCTTCGTCCATTGATCCGGCACGACTTGGCGCAGCAGGTCCGTCGCGATATCCAAGTAAGTCATGTAGCTTCCGAGATAATATTCGACCCGAAGTCCGACGCGGGAATGCACAAGGCCGATCGCGACCCGTCTCTCCAAATATGCGTCGTCGATTCGGCCGCCGGCCAGCGACAGCCAATACTCCCTTTGCGTTTCCTTTAATCTCTCGATGGTGGTGAATCTGCCGATGATCTGCATCAGCTCGGGCTCCGTGGCAATATGGGCGTAAAAACGGTTCACGACTTCTTCCACGACTTTCTCGAATACGGGACGGTATTGCGCCAGAATCTCGATGTCCTGCTCGGTTAACTTGATGTAATTGAGCTGTTGCTGCCGTTTCGGGGATATATTAATCATGGATCAGGCATCTCCTTCTTTAGTCCTAGATTTTTCCGCTTAAATTGCTAACTTTGTATATTATAGACTATATCGACGCGTAATCCACTAAATTTGAAGTATTTTTTGCAAATCATTTCCTGTAACCTGCCATGTTGTTATATGCCTTGACGCTTATTCGAATGAGTAAGGTACCGCGAAAATAGATATCCATACGCAAAAAACCGCCCTCTGTCCGAGGACGGCATCGTTTTTACCGATTCAGCAAACTTCCGACATATCTAAGCAATTCATTCGCGCAGACCGGGCAATATCCGTGGTCATCCATCAAGCGTTTGCTGACTTCGTTAATCCGCTTCAGCTGCGTTGCATCCGGCGTTTTGGTCGAGGTCGTGATTTTGACGATGTCTTTCAGGTCGGCGAACAATTTCTTTTCGATCGCTTCGCGCAGACGGTCATGATTGTGGTATTCGAATTTTTTCCCTTTGCGCGAATAGGACGAGATGCGGATCATGATCTCTTCCCTGAACGCCTTTTTCGCGTTTTCCGAAATGCCGATTTGTTCCTCGATCGAACGCATCAGGCGTTCATCGGGATTCATTTCCTCGTCGGTCAGCGGATCGCGGATTTTGGACATGTTGCAGAAGGCTTCGATATTGTCCAGGTAATTTTCAAAAAGCGTTTTTGCCGATTCGTCAAAGGAATAGACAAACGCTTTTTGCACCTCCTTTTTCGCCAGCTCGTCGTATTCCTTGCGCGCAACGGCGATAAAATTCAAATAACGCTCCCGTTCGTCCTTGGTGATGGAAGCATGCTGGTCGAGTCCGTCCTTGATCGCCCGCAAAATATCCAATGCGTTAATGCACTGAAGATCCTGCTTGATCAAAGCGCTGGAAATGCGGTTGATGACATACCGCGGATCCACGCCGGACATCCCCTCTTCTAAATATTCGGACTGCATTTCCTTCAGGTCGGCCTCTTTGAATCCTTCGATTTCCTCGCCGTCGTACATCCGCATTTTTTTGACCAGGTCCATGCCGTGTTTTTTCGTTTCTTTCAGGCGGGTAAGGATCGAAAAAATCGCTGCGGCACGCAGCGCATGCGGCGCAATATGCACATGCTGCATATCGCTTTGCCTAATCAGCTTATTGTAGATTTTCTCCTCCTCGGAAACCTTCAGGTTGTATGGAATCGGCATGACAATCATCCGCGATTGCAGCGCCTCGTTTTTCTTATTGGAAATAAACGCTTTATATTCGGCTTCGTTCGTATGCGCCACGATCAGTTCATCCGCCGAAATCAGCGCGAAACGGCCGGCTTTGAAATTGCCCTCCTGGGTCAGGGAAAGCAAATTCCATAAAAATTTCTCGTCGCATTTCAGCATCTCCTGGAATTCCATCAATCCCCGGTTCGCCTTGTTCAATTCGCCGTCAAAACGGTAGGCGCGCGGGTCCGATTCCGAGCCGTATTCGGTGATCGTCGAGAAGTCAATGCTGCCGGTCAAATCGGCGATATCCTGCGATTTCGGGTCCGAAGGGCTGAAGGTACCGATCCCCACCCTGGCGTCCTCGGAGATGACCACGCGGGTAACCGGCACTTTTTCGATGTCCCCGCCGTACTCCAGCTTCAGGCGCATTTGGCAGGACGGGCACAGATTGCCTTCGATCCGGACGCCCAGCTCCCTCTCCACTTCGGGCCTGAGTTCAAGCGGGATCAAATGCAGCGGTTCCTCGTGCATCGGGCAGCCGTCAATGGCGTAAAGCGCTCCTTGTTCCGTTCGCGAGTATTTTTCCAGGCCCCGTTTCAGGAGAGTGACCAGCGTAGATTTGCCGCCGCTGACAGGGCCCATCAGCAGCAGAATCCGTTTGCGGACGTCAAGCCGGCGCGCGGCGGAATGAAAATATTCCTCCACGAGCTTCTCGATGGAGCGGTCCAGGCCGAAAATTTCCTGTTCGAAAAATTTATAACGCTTATGGCCGCCAACCTCCTCCACGCCGTACGACTTGATCATGTCATACACGCGTGCATGAGCCGTGACCGCCGCCGAAGGATTGTTACGGAGCAGCTCGATGTAATCTTTAAAGGTGCCGTTCCACGCAAGTTGATCGCTTTCTGCCCGATAGGCCGCAACGCGTTCGAAAATATCCATGCTAGTACCTCCTATGACTACGTTATGAGTTGTCAAAATTCCATCAAAGCGTCAAGGGTCAACTTTCATCCCGTTTTTCATTCTTCATATTCACATATCCATTGATCGAAAAGTGTATTACATACCTATGCGGAACCATGGGATTAGTTGACCTATTTTTTCGGGAAAGGAGGATTGTCTTTTATCGAATGTTATAATAAAGGAAATCAACCGTCTGGAAGCAAAGGGGAATGATCATGACCATACGGCATGAAACGGAGCTGTATGAGCCGCTCAAGGCTTTTTTCGAACAGCGGGGCTATGAAATCAAAGGCGAGGTGCGGCATTGCGATTTGGTCGGGGTGCATCCCGGGGAAGCCGATCCTTTAATCGTGGAAATGAAAAAAACGTTCAATCTCGCCCTGCTCCTGCAGGGGATGGAACGTCTTCAAATGAGTACGCGCGTGTACTTGGCGGTCGAACGAAGCCGGACCAAACGCGGAGCCGTCAATCAGCGTTGGGGCGAGATCTCGAAGCTGTGCCGCAAGCTTGGTTTCGGCCTGATCACGGTTACGTTTTATAAAACGAAAAAACCTTTTGTCGAAGTGCTCTGCGAACCGGGCGCCCAAGCGCCGGCCAAACCCGTCAGGCAAAAACGCAAAGAGCGCCTGCTGTACGAATTCCATGAGCGCAGCGGGGATTACAACGTCGGCGGCAGCAGCCGCGCGAAGCTGGTCACCGCTTATCGCGAGAAAGCGCTGCGCGTGGCGCAGGCCCTTGCGGCAGCCCCGCCGGAAGGCGCTTCTCCGGCGCAGCTGCGCAGCCTGACCGGCATCGGGAATGCGGCCGCCATCCTGCAGCACAATTATTACGGATGGTTCGACCGGATCGCCCGCGGCCGTTACGTGCTCACAGACTCCGGGGCCGAAAGCCTCAAGGAGTTCGCCGGCGTGCTCGAAACCGCTTCTTCATCCGCTGCGGAACCGGCCGAAAAGCGTTAACTCCGGGCCGTAAATTCCAAGATCGCCTCGCCGATCAAATTCATCCCGAGCAGCAGCTCATCCCGGCCGGGATGGGTGAAGTTCAGGCGGATATATCCGCTGCCGCCTCCATTCGGATAACATAATGAGCCGGGAAGAAACGCGGCCCCTTTATCCAGCGAGCATTTCAGCAGGGCAACGCCGTCAAGCGCGTCCGGGAGTTTCACCCAAATGAACATGCCGCCTCCGGGCACTTCGTAGCTAACCTGTTTCCAGGCGGGGCGCTTGAGCAGCTCCGTCATCAGCTTGAGCCTTGTTTCGTATTCGCGGTTCAGCATCCGGATATGATCATGGATATTGAAGGCGGAGGACTCCAGCAAGTAATGGAGCAAGCACTGGTTGAAATGGCTGGATTGCCAATCCGCCAGCTGTTTGGCCATGACCATCGTATCGATCATCCGTTTGTTCCCGGCCGCCCAACCCGTACGAAGCGCGGGAACGACCGTTTTGCTGAAGGAACCGATATGCAGCACCTGTCCCCCTTTCCCCGCATCGTCCAGTGAAAACAGGGAAGGATGCTCACCGTAGAACGCCTTGGCGCCAATGCCCCCGAAATGAAGGTCGCCGTATGAATTGTCCTCCACGATGAGCACCTTCAGCGATTTGCAAATATCCAGAACCTCCCGCCTGCGCTCCAGGCTCCACAATATTCCCGTCGGATTCGTGAAATTCGGCGACACGAGCACAAGTTTCGGCCGCAAACGCTCCGCTTCCTGCCGCAATCGCTCCGGATTCATCCCTTCCGCATCCCCCTCGATCGGTACGATGGAGGCTCCTTGCATTTTTAAAATTTGCAAAAATCCCGGAGCCGTCGGCTGCTCGACAAGGATCGGATCGCCGGGCTCCACGTATACGCGGGCGAGAAGATCCATGGCCTGCTGGCTGCCGGTCGTAAGCAGAACCTGTCCCGCATCCACATCCGTTCCCTTGCGTTCTTTAAAATCCTTGCACAGCCATTCCCGGAGCGGCAAATAGCCCTGCGGCTCGCCGTATTGAAGCGCCGCAGGGCTTTTGGAAATGACGGCTGCCGCGGCAGCCTCCAGTGACGAAATCGGGAACAACTCCTCGGCGGGAAGTTCCTCTGCAAAAGAAATGAACGATTCCCGCGTAGACAGCGATCTCATGAAGTGAACCGGCGACGAAAGCATCGCTTTCGTACGCTGCGCAAAGGAATACTGCATGATATCTCCTCCTTCTCCCAGTCCCAATCCCCGGTGATCCGGTTTGTATCTCCCTCTTCTACATGTATATATATCGCGAGTCAATTGAATACAGGACTTTTTTGTCTCGTGGTGAGCGCAAACTTTTCGATGGCCTGTGCCCGGGTGGATACGCCAAGCTTCACGTATATTTTGCGCAAATAATTGTCGATCGAACGCCGGCTGACGGAAATTTCCATGGCGATTTTGTCGTACGTGATCCCTTGCACGATCCGTTCCATAATGAAAACTTCGGTTTCCGTCAAATGATACAATCCGCCGTCGACCACTGCCGGCTGGACCTGCCATATGCCGTTTTTCAGCCAATCCATCGGCATCATCGCGAGCCCTACGCGCAACCCGTCGATCATGAGCATCAATTGGGCCGCGGACGCCTGTTTCGACAAAATTCCGCTTCCGCCCAAATTAACGATCGAATGCAGCAGCTTGATCCCGTCCGTATCCGTCAAAATAATTACGTGGCTGTCCGGCGACGCATGCTTGATTCTCTCCAGCAGCGATTCCGCCGTTCCTTCCGGCATTTGGTAGTCCAAGAGCACCAGTTCCGGCTTTTGCTCGGTCACGAGTATCAGTCCTTCATCCCAGGTTGAAGCCATTCCCGTGACCCTAAGTTCTTCCCTTTCTTCCAAAATCAATTTGGTTCCCAGCATACTCGTGGGGTGACTGTCTACAATCACGACCCGCCAAACCTTCGTCATTTCGATTGAAACCCCCTGATCAATAAAGTGGAATGAATGTTTGATCATCTGATTTATGAATATTCATGAGCGCGTTAAATGCTTGTTTTAAGACGTATTCAAGGTAGAAAGTGGCATCAGAGGTATATTTAGGAAAATAATGTTAAACTGGCACATGTCCGCTCCCTTGCTGCAAATAAATCTAACAAGATTGTATCGCAACGCTTCCATATGGCGCAATCTCTTTTTAGGCTTTTCTGTGACTTTAGATTCATTTTTGCGAAATTGATAAGGGAATGTTAGAATGAGGACTGGCAAAAAACCAATTGTAACCGGGGTGATGATATGCAAACGAATACCGAACCTTCCTCCGCTTACCAAAACCGGACAAGCAAAGGAAGATCCCCTTCCGTCATGCTCGTATTGATCATTTGGGTATTGCTAATCGCCGCAGGAGTTACCAGCGCTTATCTATACAGCAATCATATGAAGCAGGAAATGATCCGGCAGATTCAGGCCGACACCCAAAAACAGATGAATGAGCTGAAGCAAAGCTATGAAGCCAAGTTCGCCGAATTGTCCGGGGAAGTGAAGGAACTGGAAAGCAAGGTGCAATCGTTCAATGAACTGCTGACGTTCACGAAGGATAACGCCACCAGCAAAACGGATAACAGCAATAAGCTGTACACGCAGCTGAACGAAGTCAAAAAACAGCTGAGCGAACTTCAGCGGAAAATGGACCTCTTGAAATGATTTCAGAAAAAAAGAAAATCAACCGGTTTTTCCTGCTAGCGACCGGACCCTTTTTGGGAATGTTCGTCTTTATGCTGTTCGGCTTCAAAACGTTAAATCCGGAAGTACATACGGCGTCCTTTGTCCCGGATCAAACGCTGGCGGCCCAAACCGAGCGGCTCAAACAAAACCTGGACAAGGCGAATCAAACCGTCAAAGCGACGATTTCTTCGCTCCGCAAAACCTCGGCTCTATATAAACAGACGACCGCGGCCATGAATTCCATCGTCAAAACGGCGCAAGCGCAGGCCGGCAGACCCGAATCCATCTATGACCGCAGGATCAGTTCCAAACTCGGAACCCCGTTCGAGCGGGTGGAAAGCAGCCGGATCCGCATCGAGCTGTATCGCGTGAATCCGGGCGTTTACAAAGGGTATGCCATGAAAGTGAAGCTGAAGGACCCTGCCGCCATGCAAATGGCGCTGGGCCGCGACAAGGTCGGCGGGGCTGAAACGACGCTCCAGGCGGTAAACCGCAAAGGCGCGGTGGCCGGCATCAATGCCGGAGGTTTTGCCGACAGCGGCGGCAAACGTTACCCGCTGAGCACCACGATGCTGAACGGCAAGTACGTCAACGGATTCGAGCCAAGCTTTAAGGATTTGTTTTTCGTCGGATTGAATGATGAAGGCAAGCTGATCGGCGGCAAATTTTTTAACCAGGCGGATCTCGATCGCCTCAAACCGAAATTCGGAGCCACTTTCGTTCCGGTCCTCCTCCAAAACGGACAACCGATGCCGATTCCGGACAAGTGGAAAACGTCGCCTTACCGTGCGCCCCGGACTGTCATCGGAAATTACAAGGACGATCAACTGCTGATCATCGTCGTCGACGGCTACAACGAAAGCGGCAGCTCCGGCGCTACATTGCAAGAGCTTCAGAGCAAATTGTACGGCCTTGGCGTCATCGATGCCTACAATTTGGACGGCGGCGGATCATCTTCCCTTATTGTGAACGGAAGGGTCGTCAATCATCCGTCCGACGGCAGCCTGCGGCCGGTTCCGACCCATTTTTTATTTTTCAAATAAAACGATATTCATTTATTTTTTGCCGAAGTGTGGGTATAATATGGATGATGAGCATGGTAGATTAGCGGGAGGTGGCCTTCATGTCGTTCTCATTAACGTTTTGGATTATTGCACTGGTGCTTGCTATGTTCCTTGCCGGCATCTTAACCGCGGCTTATAACGATGATAAGACCAAAGGCCTTTAATCCACGGCCCAGAAAGGCTTCCTGATCCAGGAAGCCTTTTTCTCGTTCTCCGTGCCATGATGCAGCGATGGCAGCTATGTAAAAAAAAGAAACATCACGAATGATTCGTGATGCCTGGCCATGTCATTATGCGTGTCTTTGCAGCTGCGCCATGTCGGATTGGCACTGTCCGCAAATATAGCGTTCCTTGAACTCGCTTACGTCGTCCATGGAGCCGCAGAATACGCATTTCGGACGATAACGCTCCAAAATGATATGATCTCCCTGCACCAATATTTCGACAGGGTCCCCCTCATTCATCTGATACCGTTTTCGTAACGATTTGGGCAAGACGATTCTCCCCAGCTGATCGACTTTGCGAACTACACCAGCAGGTTTCATAGACAAACTACACCTCTCCTATTAACTATTCGACTTCATGTAAGATTATAGACATGGTTTTTTTTCGAATCAGGCCGAAACATCCATCTCTACAACCGTGAAGGAAAACGTCGATTCGTACGGATGAATCCCCTCGAATGCCGTCGAAGGACGTCTCCCAGATGATTAGAAAGTACTCCTTGCGGTCAGTATGCCTTTTCCAATCACAAAAAATGGGTCTTTTTTAATAGTTCGATGTACGGATGTCGAATCCTGCTAACGATAAACATTTTTATTTCTTTCTTTTAGAAACTTACTTCATCCCGGGAAAATCCAGCTGGCGCAGCGCTTCATACACGATGATCGCCGCAGAATTGGACAAGTTCAGGGAGCGAACCTTATCGGTCATAGGCATGCGGATGCAGCTGTCGGGATTCGCGGCAAGCAGCTCCGGCGGTAGTCCCTTGGTCTCTTTTCCGAACACCAGAAAATCCCCGTCCCGGAATTCGACGTCGGTATAACGATTGTCCGCTTTGGTCGACGTATAGAAAAAGCGGCCTTCCGGATATTTCTCCTGCAGCTCCGCGAACGAATCGTGGTATTCGATATGAACGGCATACCAGTAATCCAGGCCCGCTCTTTTCAGCTTCGAGTCGTCCGTGCTAAAGCCGAGCGGGCGCACCAAATGCAAATGGGTTCCCGTCGCCGCGCAGGTTCTTGCAATATTTCCGGTATTGGCCGGAATTTCAGGTTCTACAAGCACGATATGCAGTGCCATGGTCAATCACTCCATCCTTCACGTTTTCGCGTTTGATATTCGAAATCCGCCGCTCTAAAGCAACGAAAAAGCCCTTCGCCGCAGGGCGAAAGGCTGTCAGTTCCACAGCTAAAGTCCGTTTCAGCTTGCCTTATCCGTTACGCTTTTGGAAATCGACCATGAAATCGACCAGAGCTTTGCAGCTGTCATAAGGCACCGCGTTGTAAATCGAAGCGCGCAATCCGCCGACGCTGCGGTGACCCTTCAGGCCTACGAATCCGGCCTGCTCCGATTCCTTGATGAACTGCTTTTCGAGCTCTTCCGATGCCAGTCGGAACGTAATGTTCATGATCGAGCGGCTGCCGGCATCCACGGGACCTATATAGAAGCCTTCGCTGCTATCGATTATATCATAAATGAGTCCCGCCTTCTTGCGGTTGGCCTGTTCGACTCCGGCAAGACCGCCCTGTTCTTCGATCCATTTCAAAACCTCGTTCACCATATATACCGAGAAGGAAGGAGGCGTGTTGTACAGAGAGTCGTTTTTCGCATGCGTGCTGTAACGAAGCATCGTCGGGATGCTGCTCGGAGAGTCGGCCAGCATTTCTTCGCGGGCGATCACGACCGTGACTCCCGAAGGTCCCAGGTTTTTCTGAGCGCCGGCATAAATAAAATCGAACTGGTTCACGTCGAACTCGCGGCACAAAATGTCGCTGGACATATCCACGATCAGCGGTACGCTGCCCGTTGCCGGATACTGCTGGTACTGCGTCCCTTCAATCGTTTCGTTGGAAGTCACATGCAGGTACGCCGCGTTTTCCGGAATTTCGATGCTTGCAAGATCGGGAATCTTCATGTACTTGTCCGCTTCCGAAGAGGCCGCGATATGCGTTTCGCCGATCAGCTTCGCTTCCTTGATCGCTTTGTCCGCCCAACTGCCGCTTTTGACGTAACTCGCCGTTTTGCCTTCGGTAAGGAAGTTCATCGGAATCATCGCGAACTGCGTGCTGGCTCCCCCTTGCAAAAACAGCACCTTATAACCTTCAGGATTGCCGAGAAGCGACAAGAGGCGGTTTTCCGCTTCTTGATGGACTTCTTCGTATACCTTGCCCCGGTGCGACATTTCCATGATGGACATGCCCGTTCCCCGAAAATCAACAAACTCCGCTTGCGCGCGCGTCAACACTTCAAGCGGAAGCGCCGCCGGCCCTGCGTTGAAATTGTATGCTCTCTTGCTCACGATAACTCTCCATCCTCTCTCTGTATTCGAATTTTTGAAGTCAATGATAGCAGGTATTCAGGGAGGCATCAAGTACCAAAATGCACAAGCGCCGAGTCCCTATTTTGCCGTCTTTCCTTCTTCCACTTTAGCATATTTCCCGGATTAAAGCTTTAAAGAATTGAAAAACGAAAAAGACTGCCCCGTCATGGGACAGCCTTTCGTGGGCGTATCGATTAGCAGTCAAAATACAGGCTGTATTCATGCGGATGAATCCGGATCGATACCGCTTTGGCTTCGCCGCGTTTCAAATCGATGAAGTTATCGATGAAGTCCTTCGTAAATACGCCGCCTTCAAGCAGGAATTCATAGTCCGCTTTCAGCGCGTCAAGCGCTTCGTCCAACGTGCCCGGCACGCTGCGGATTTCGGCTTTTTGTTCATCGGAGAGCTCATAGATGTTTTTGTCCATCGGTCCGTAGCCGAGCTCAACCGGATTGATCTTGCGCTTGATGCCGTCCAGGCCGGCCATCAGCATGGCGGAGAATGCCAGGTAAGGGTTGGCCGTGGAGTCCGGCGTGCGGAACTCGATGCGGCAGCCTTTCGGCGTCACGGCAGCGACCGGAATGCGGATTGCCGCGGAACGGTTTCCTTTGGAAAATACGAGGTTAACAGGCGCTTCATAGCCTGGAACCAGACGTTTGAAGGAGTTCGTAGACGGATTGGTCAATGCCAGAAGGGCTGGCGCATGGTACAGAATACCGCCGATATAATGGAGAGCCATCTCGCTAAGGTTGGCATATCCGCCTTTTTCATAGAACAGAGGCGTATCGCCGTCGAAAATGGACTGATGCACGTGCATGCCGCTGCCGTTGTCGCCGAAAAGCGGTTTCGGCATGAAGGTTGCCACTTTGCCGTATTGGCGGGCCGTGTTGTGCACGATGTATTTGTAGATCAGCAGGTTATCCGCTGTTTTCTTCAAGGTATCGAAACGGAAGTTGATTTCGGCTTGGCCTGCGGTTGCCACTTCATGGTGATGGCGTTCTACGCGCAGTCCCACTTCTTCAAGCAATCGGCACATTTCGCTGCGGATGTCCTGCTGCGTATCGACAGGAGCAACCGGCACGTATCCGCCTTTCACCCCGACCTTGAAGCCGAGGTTGCCGCCGTCCTCCTTGCGGTTCGTATTCCATGCGGCTTCTTCGGAATCCACATGGAAGGAAGAGCTGTTCATGCTGCTTTCGTAACGTACGTCATCAAAAATAAAGAATTCGGATTCCGGCGCGAAAAATGCCGCTGTTCCGATGCCGCTGGCTTGCAGATATTCCTCTGCCTTCGCCGCGATGCTGCGGGGATCGCGCTCGTAACGTTCGCCGTCCGGCGTATAGATGTTGCACATGATGTTTAATGTCGGATGCGCGGTAAACGGATCGATGAACGCCGCATCCGGATCGGGCATCATGACCATGTCGGATTCTTCGATTCCGCGGAATCCGGCGATGGAAGAGCCGTCGAACGCAACCCCGTTGACGAACGTTTCCTCATCCACTTCCCTGGCAGGCAAAGAAATGTGATGGGCACGGCCAGACAAATCCACAAAACGAAAATCCACCCACTCAATTGCATTATCTTTGATCGTTTTCAACACGTTTTCAACCGACATGTTCTCTTCCTCCCATTTTCCGAACATTTACCCACATATTCTACGTGAACGTTCAGTATCTACTATTTATGTCGTCATTATAAAACGCAAAACCTGACATCGTCAATATCCATGTCAGGTATTTTTTTTGACTCGTGTCAGGTATTCTTACACATTTGGTTTCAAGCCTATGTTATCCGCATGCTAAATAGCCTGCCCACCGATTTGGATGCCGGTGAGCAGGCTTCGATCATGCAGGTTATGAACAAGCGGATTAGACGACAAACGCCTCAGCCGGTGCTTTCTCCGTGTTGAATGTACGTCCGACGAGTGGAGCGAGCTTTTCCAAATCCTTGAGCAGCGCCGCGAATTGATCCGGGAACAGCGACTGCACGCCGTCGCCCGTCATCGAATTGTCGGGATCGGTATGCATTTCGATGATCAGTCCGTTTGCTCCGGCGGCCACGGATGCTTTGGACATCGGTTCCACCAGCTCGCGGCGGCCCGTGCCGTGGCTTGGGTCGGAGATCACCGGCAGATGGCTGAGCTGCTGCAGGACGGGAATCGCCGACAAGTCCAGCGTATTGCGCGTGTAGCTTTCGAATGTCCGGATGCCGCGCTCGCACAACATAACGTTCGGATTTCCCCCGGCAAGAATGTACTCAGCGGCATTAAGCAGCTCGTCGTAGGTCGCGCTGAAACCGCGTTTCAGGAGAACCGGCTTGCCGCAGGTTCCCAGCTTGCGCAGCAGGTCGAAGTTTTGCATGTTGCGCGTGCCGACCTGCAAAATGTCGGCGTATTCCGCGCAAATGTCCACATATTCCGGCGTCATGACTTCGGTGATTGTCAGCAGGCCGTGCTTTTGCCCCGCTTCGGCCATCATGATCAGCCCCTCGACGCCGACGCCTTGGAAACTGTAAGGGCCCGTACGCGGTTTAAACGCGCCGCCGCGCAGCACCTGTCCGCCGGCCGCCTTCACGAGTTTGGCGATTTCATCGATTTGCGCTGCCGATTCGACGGCGCAAGGTCCGCCCATCACAACCAGCTCGTCGCCGCCGATTTTGACGCCTTTAATGTCGATCACGGTGTTTTCCGGATGGAAATCGCGGCTTGCCAATTTGTACGATTTCGTGATTTTAACGACGTTTTCGACGCCTTTCATCTGGCGCAAATGCTCGGCGATCGACGGATCCACCTTTCCGACTAGGCCGATAACCGTTCGATCCGAGCCTTTGGAGATATGGGCCTGAAGCCCGTTTTTTTCGATGACGCGGACGATATCCTGGATTTGTTCTTCGGGAGTTGTATTGGATGTAATAACGATCATGATTACCATTCCTCTCTATCATCAGGCTTTGCATGCTAAAACCGAGTGCCGGAAACCGGGTTCCGGGAGCTTCTAAACCCTAAACCGGTACCTTCGAATCCGATTATCGTTCATGACATTTACATATTTGCTTAAACGCGTTTTAGCTTTTTAGCTTTTATGCTTTTAATTGATAAAGTAACAATAAACCATTTTACACTGTCCGTCAAGGGCATGCGGAAAAATGTTGGTTTAAAATCATTTCTTCTGCATGGCCCTTCGTGCCCTTATGCCAGCCTGATCTGCCGTTATATCCATAGTAATAAAAAAAAGCGGCGCAAGATCGATCTCTTGTACCGCATTTCTGTAGACTTGGGAATCTGTTGGGATAAAGAAGCCGGCCCTCGTTGGATTCCATCCCGTCCGGCTCTCTCTTACAAACACCCTATTTTGATTTAATCGTTTTGACCGGAGGCAAAAGTTTTTGCATGTTGACCGTCCGTTTGATTTCCCAGGTTTCTTCGTTATTCGGATCGTATTGCTCCAAATAGTTGATGACCTCTTTCGTAATCGGCGTCGGCGTCGACGCCCCCGAAGTCACCGCCACCTTGTTGACGCCTTCCAGCCATTCGCGTTTCAGTTCGGTAATGTCCGCAATCCGGTACGCTTTGACATGGGCGATCTCCTCGGAAACCTGTGCCAGACGGTTCGAATTGTTGCTTCTCGGGTCGCCGACGACGATGACGAGGTCGGCCTGGCCGGCCTGCTCGGCTACCGCTTCCTGGCGCACCTGCGTCGCAAGGCAGATTTCATTATGCACTTCCGCCGACGGATACAGTTCAAGCAGCTTTTTCACGATGTGCTTGATATCCCACTGGCTCATCGTCGTCTGGTTCGTAATGATGATTCTGGAAGAAGGAATGTTCAGCTGATCGATTTCCTCTTCCTTTTCGATAAGGTGCACGTGTTCCGGCGCGATGCCGATCGCGCCTTCCGGCTCCGGGTGTCCTTTTTTGCCGATATAGACGATTTCGTACCCGTCCGCTACCTTCTCGCGAATCAAATCATGCGTTTTGGTCACGTCCGGACAAGTGGCGTCGACCGTCGTCAGCCCCTTTTCCCGGGCAATTCGACGTACTTCGGGGGAAACGCCGTGGGCGGTGAAAATGACCGTCCCTTTATCCACCTGGTTCAAAATGTCCAAGCGGTTCGCCCCGTCGAGCGTGATGATGCCTTCGTCTTCGAAAGAGTTCGTGACATGGCTGTTGTGAACAATCATGCCGAGAATATATATGGGCCGCGGGAGATCCAGGTTTTGGGCCGCCTGGCGCGCAAGCACCATGGCGTCCACGACACCGTAGCAGTATCCGCGCGGTGATATTTTAATGACTTCCATGCCTGACTTCACCTGCTTTCATATGCTGTTACAGCTAACATCTATTCATTATAACCTATTCCAGAGGCGTCGGAAAGACGATCGGCAGCCAGATGATAAACGTCGTCCCTTCTCCCAGGCGCGTCACGACCTCCACCGAACCTTCCAGCTCATCGATGATCCATTTGGCGATGGACAAGCCGAGACCGATGCCTTCCGTCACGCCGCGGGACTGGTCCGCCCGGTAAAATCGATCGAAAATATGCGGCACTTCCTCTTTGTCCATGCCGATTCCCGTGTCGGAAATCCGGATGCCTACCTGGTTTTTATAAATAAAGGCATCGAACACGACCTGGCCTTCCGGCGTGTATTTGAACGCATTTTCGATAAAAATGAACAGCATCTGCTGCATGTAGTCCTTGTTGCCGTTGACATAAATGCCGTTCAGGATAGAGAAATCGCCCGTAACCCATTCGGCCGTACGCGGCAGCATTTTGGCCCGGCGCGCCACTTCCTCGACGAGAATCTCCAGCGGCACCGGCTGCTTCTCGAAAGTCCGCCCGGTATCGGCCCGAGCCAATGACAGCATGTCGCTGACCAGCCTGCTCATCCGCTTCGATTCGTCCGCGATGTCGCTGACGGCTTCGAACGTCATCTGGTGCATGGTCTCTTCATCCAGGTTCGGGCGTTCGGAATCGTCCTTGGACCACATCTTTTGCAGCAAATCGACGTTGCCGCGGATCGTCGTGAGCGGCGTGCGCAGCTCATGGGACGCGTCCGACACGAACCGGCGCTGCGCCGCATAGGATTCCTCGAGGTTTTTATAGAAACCTTCCATCCGGCCCAGCATGTTGTTGACCGTATTGATCAGCTGCCCGATCTCGTCCTGCGGCCCATCATAAGCGATCCGGACGCTGAGGTCCGAGCCCTTCTGGATTTGGTCTGCCGCTTCGATGACTTTCCCGATCGGGGCTATCGACTTGCGCGCGAGGAACAGACCGAAGGTGGTGGCCATTAAGACCATGATGGTGCCGCTCATAAACAAAATGCTGCGGAGCAAGCCCATCAGGTTTTCTTCGTGTCCTGTCCATACGGCCAGCTGCAGGAAACCGAACAATTGGCCTTGGACGATGAGCGGCTCCTGGTACACCAAAAACGGATTTCCGTTCAGGTACATTTTTTCAAACTGCTTAGCTTTGGTGGCATTTGGGGCGGATGGCACCGGGAAGATCGCATTCTGTTCCAGCAGATTTGGAGTCACAGCGACTTTGCCGTTTTGATAATTATGCACCTGCCCAAAAATTTGGGCTCCTTGGAGATCCTGCCCATCCAGCTCGATATCAAATGTCATCTGTCCTCTGGAAAGATTAATAATGTAACTCGGACTAATTTTGTTTCGCTGATCCATAAGCTTCTTCTTCAAATCCGAATACGTATTATAATGAACCACCCCATACACGGCAGAGCCAAACAAGATCAGCGTTACGGCCAAGATGCACGTATACCAGGCTGTCAGCCGGAGTCGTATGGACATGTTT
>Ga0180220_1000613_pt1 | contig 35743 bp, 30 predicted proteins | sample eDN5th37CBELigBY_FD_151335 | JGI IMG/M metagenome (GOLD analysis project Ga0180220, IMG submission 151335) | Enriched backyard soil microbial communities from Emeryville, California, USA - eDNA 5th pass 37_C BE-Lig BY (version 2) (version 2) | ecosystem: Environmental > Terrestrial > Soil >... | reverse complement strand
AAGGCGCAACGATCGGGGACAGAAGGACTTGCGGGCAATGAACGTGGCAGTCAAATCGGCAGACAAGCCCAAAGGCGATCGCAAGGTTCCACAGACCATCAAGAAGGTCGGCATCATCGGTGCCGGCCAGATGGGCACTGGTATTGCCCATGTCGTCGCCCTCAACGGTTACGACGTGGCGATCAACGATCTCCAGAAGGAGACCGTGGAAGAATCCTTCCGCACGATCGAGCGCTACATGCGGCGCCAGGCTGAGAAGGGCATCATCGCGGAAGGCGAGGTCGCCCCGGCGCTTCAACGCATCACCTACGCTCCGAGCTTTGAAGCTTTCGGCGACTGTGAACTCGTCGTGGAGGCGGCGACCGAGGACGAGACGGTGAAGCGGCGCATCTTCGCCGACGTGTGCAAGCACATCGGCGAGGAGACGATGCTGGCGACGAACACGTCGTCCATTTCCATTACGCGCCTCGCTTCCACCACCGACCGGCCCGAGCACTTCATCGGCATGCACTTCATGAATCCGGTGCCGCTGATGGAGCTGGTGGAGCTGATCCGGGGCATCGCGACGGACGACGAGACGTTTACGGTTACGCGCAGCTTCGTCGAGAGCCTCCAGAAGACGGTGGCGGTGAGCGAGGATTTCCCCGCCTTCATCGTCAACCGCATCCTGCTGCCGATGATCAACGAGGCCGTCTATACGCTCTATGAGGGCGTCGGCACGGTGGAAGCGATCGACAAGGCGATGAAGCTCGGCGCGCACCATCCGATGGGCCCCCTCGAGCTTGCCGATTTCATCGGTCTCGATACGTGCCTGTCGGTGATGCAGGTCCTGTACGAGGGGCTGTCGGATTCGAAATACCGTCCGTGCCCGCTGCTCGTAAAATACGTGGAAGCCGGATGGCTGGGCCGAAAAACCAATCGCGGCTTTTATGACTACCGCGGCGAGAAGCCGATACCGACGCGCTGAGGGCCAAGCCCGGCGCGTTTTTTTGTAGCCTGAAATCGACAGCGAAGTTCGTGTTGGGCGCCGCCGCCGGTGCGGGCGCGAGGCTCGCTATTCGCCTGCGCTCTTCTTCACGCCGGCGAGAAAGCCTTGCAAGTCGTCGGTCGCGTGGTGGATGTGCTCGGGCAACGCGCGCCACTTGCGCATCTGCGCCTGCGCGGGATGGTCCATATAGTCGGAGTGGACCAAGACCGTCGTCATGCCGAGGGTGTGCGGTGCTTCGAGATTCTGCGGCATGTCCTCGAACATGGCAGCTTCGCCCGCCTTGACGCCGTGCCGGTCCGTCATGCGCTTGAAGGCATCCGGCGAGGGCTTGGCGATGAACTCGCACGCGGCGATATCGCAGATGTCTTCCATCAGGTGCAGCACGCCGAGCTTGCCCGCGACGCGCTCGGCGTGAACGCGCGAGCCGTTGGTGAAGATGATGCGGCGGCCGGGTAGCGTCTCCAGCACACGGGCGAGCTCCGGCGCGGGCTCCAGCGGCGCAAGATCGATGTCGTGCACGAATTCCAGGAACTCGAACGGATCGATGCGGTGGAGCTTGATGAGGCCCGTCAGCGTCGTGCCGTAGTGGTGGTAGTAGCGCTTCTGCAGATAGCGCGCGTGCTCCATCGGCACGTCGAGCAGGCGGGCGATGAACTCGCCCATGCGCTGGTCGACCTCGGCGAAAAGGTTGCAGGCCGATGGATAGAGCGTGTTGTCGAGATCGAAGACCCAGACCTTCGTGCCGTCGAATCCCCGGCGGTCGCCGTCCTGTCCGCCGTTCTCGAGCCACGGTGCACGGGTGGCGACAGTTTGGGTGACGGGACGGGAAGCGCTCATTCCGACGATGTCCTCGATTTACGTTGCGGGCGTCCCAACAGCGTGCCGACGCCGTGCGCGGTGAAGAGTTCCAGGAGTACGCAGTGGGGCACGCGCCCATCGATGATGACAACGGCCTCGACGCCCGCCTCGACGACCTCGATGCAACCCTCGATCTTCGGGATCATGCCGCCGGAGATGGTACCGTCCTTGATGAGCTGACGGGCCTCCTCGATGGTGAGCTGCGAGATGAGGTTGCGCTCTTTGTCGAGAACGCCGGCAACGTCGGTGAGCAACAGCAGGCGCTTGGCCTTCATGCGCGCGGCGAGGGCGCTCGCGAAGGTATCGGCGTTGATGTTCAGCGTCTCGCCGTCGCGGCTGATGCCGACAGGGGCGATGACGGGGATGAGGTCGGAGTTGGAGATCACATCGACGATGTGCGGGTTGACCTCGACCGGATCGCCCACGTAGCCGATGTCGACCGCCTTCATCAGATTCGATTCCGGATCAGGCATCTCGGTGATGCGCTGGGCGATCATCAGGTTGGCATCCTTGCCGCTGATGCCGACCGCCTTGCCGCCCTGCCGGTTGATGGCCGAGACGATGTCTTTGTTGATGAGACCCGACAGCACCATCTCGACCACCTCGACGGTGGGCTTGTCGGTGACACGCAGGCCATGCACGAAGTCGGAGTTGATCTGCAGCTTCTTCAGCATAGCCGCGATCTGCGGGCCGCCGCCGTGCACGACGATCGGGTTCACGCCGGACTGCTTCAGGTAGACGATATCCTGCGCGAAGGCCTCGGAGAGGGCGGCATCGCCCATCGCGTGGCCACCGAATTTGATGACGACGGTCTGCTCGTCGTAGCGGATCAGGTGCGGAAGCGCCTCCGCCAGGATGCGCGCCTGAACGTGGGGGGACGGAATGTTTTCCGGCGTTCCGGGGGCGGCGTCCTTCGGCGTCATCGGCTTCATGTTCCTAGCCTTGGCCTGTTGTCTGGCGGCATCCGTTGCGACTGGCGGCCGCAGCGCCCGCCAGGGCACCCGCGCAACCGTGGCCTGCTCATATACCGCCTGGGGCGCTTGAGCAAAGCCCTGCGGCCTTAAGCTCAATCCCGTCCGGGGCGTGACGGAGAGCCGCCAAAATGCAACGAGATTCCCCCACATTCGCCTGCTAGAGGGCGTAGTAAGTGCTATGCAACCGGGTTGCCCGCCCCCGGCTCCGCAGAGCGCGGCCTGCGCCATTCATTCCTGGGAAGCCTTCATGATCGCCGACGATTTGAGCCGCATCGCCATGTCTTCCGGGCTCGCGGCGTCGCTGGCGCGCGCGACGGAGCATGCGCGGGCGCGGGCGCACATCGAGGTGACGCTGGAGCATATGCTGCTGGCGCTGTGCGACGACCAGGACGCGGTGCTGGTGCTGGCGGCGAGCAACGTCAACGTCGCCGAGCTGGTGCGTGAGGTGGAGGGGCAACTCTCCGTCATCGCACCGCATCCGCAAGGCCAGCACGGGGAGCTGCTCGTGGCGCCGGATCTGCGCCGCATCCTCGAGGCCGCCGCTGCGGCGGCGCGGGGCGGACGGCGGCGGGAGATCAACGGCGCCATCGTGCTCGCGGCCATCGTGGGCGATGGAAAGAGCGTTGCCGCCCATGTGCTGGGCGAGCTCGGCATGACATTCGAAGGGGCGATTCGCGCCCTCCAGGCCAAGCCGGCCGATCCGCCGCCGCGGTCGACGCCCGCGCCCGATGCGGAAGCGATCCTTGCCAGCGCGCGCGAGCGGGTGCAGTCCCGCACAGCTCCGCCGGGCCGCCGTCACGATCACGTTGCAGCGCAGAGCCCACAGGCTGCGGAGCCCGTCGACGGCGGCGAGCCAATGCCACCGGAGCACCATACCGGCGATGATTCGCAGTCCGGTGAGTTCGATGCCGAGATGGACACGGCCGCGACCGACGATGGCTTCGATGCATCGCACCGGTCCGTCGCGAACACCGGGCAGATGCCTCCCCAGCCCGCGTCCGATTTCGAGCCCGCTGAGGCGGACGACAACGAGCCGGAACCCCCAGGGTATTATCCGGAGAGCCGGGCCGATCAGCGGCACGAGCCTGCCGATTACCGTGCCACCCTGCCACCGATCCTCGGCCAGCGGGAGCGTGCACCGTACGGTCCCGACTATGAGCCGGAGCCTGCGCCGCAACCGGAAGCGGAGGCGGAATTAGAGCCCGCCGCGCCTGACCTCGAGCCTCCGCCGCCCGCACCAGCCCCGCCCACATTCCGGCGCGCGACACCGACTGCAGGGAATTATCGTCCTGAGCCGCCGCGGCAGGACTACGACGGTCACGGACACGGGGGAGGCGCGCCGGCCGAAAGCTATGGTGGCGTTCCGGCCGACGAGCCCGCGTTCGAGGGCGACGATGCCGGCGCGTACGCGGAGCCCGATTACGGCGAGGCGGCGGAGGCCGCGGACTATCCGGTGCCGGAAGACTACGGCGACGAACGCGAGCACCGGCACGGGCCGCATGGCGGCCCGCCGCAAATGCCGGCGTCGGCGCCGTTCCCGCCGCCGATACCGCCACCTTCGCCCCACGACGGCTGGGCGCCGCCGCCGATGCCCCCGCCGCCGCGGGCCGAGACGCGTTTTCCCGCTCCCCCGCCCGGTCCGTCGGGCGGGACTGCGCCATACGTTCCGCCGCCCGCGCCGGCACCATCCGGACCTGCATCGCGCCACGGTGCGGCGAGGCCGCCCGGTCCGCCACCGCTTGCGCCATGGCCGGAACAGGCGCCGGTGGCACGGGGCGAGGCCAGCCGGGGCAATTTCGATCCGGCGACGGGCTATGCCGAGCGGGATGCACACCAGCGTCCCGTTGGCGGGCGTCCAGCCGGTCCGCGGCGCGCCGAGATCGGACAGCTCGTCGAGAACATTCCGCGCATCATGCGCGTCGCCATGCCGGCGCTGATCGAGGTGCGCATCGCCCGCGCCGACGTGCAGGCGCTGGCCGAAGGATTGCAAGGCGGCGGAGCGGCGTACCACCACGACATTGCGGTGACGAAGGCCATGTCGGTGCGGCTGCGGGCGCCCGATGGCGGATTCTTCATCGAGACGGCGTCACCCGAGACGCAGTGGATCGATACGGCGACGCTGATGTCGTCGGACGATTTCGCGAGCTGGCGCTGGCATGTGACGCCGCGGGATACCGGGAAGCGGCGCTTGCAGCTCATCATCTCAGCGCGCACCGTGAGCGCCGATGGGCTGGCCGCCGAGACGGCGCTGCCCGATCAGGTCATCACCGTGCGCGTTCGCACGAACTATGCGGAGACGGGGAGACGCTGGGTCGGCTGGGGCATCGCCGCCGTGGCCGGCGGCCTGCTCGCCAAGTTCGGCGAGAGAACCTTCGACACCTGGCTGCCAGCGCTGTCGCGATTGCTCGGGGGCTAGCGGCAACTCAGCCAACCCGAGGAAGCTCCGGCATGGCGATCACCATTACCGCCTTCGAACGCTCGCCCGACGGCGGCAGGGGGTTGGCGCGCGACATGCCCGTGCGCTGGGCGCTGGAAGAAGTGGGACGACCCTACGAGGTGCGGCTCGTCTCATTCGCTGCGCTGAAAGAGCCTGCGCATCGCGCCCTGCAGCCGTTCGGGCAGATACCGAGCTATGAGGAAGGCGACCTCGTGCTGTTCGAGTCGGGAGCGATCGTGCTGCACATCGCTCAGAACAACGCCGGCCTGCTGCCGGCGGATGTCGCAGCACGGGCAAGGGCAATCACATGGGTGTTCGCTGCGCTGAACACGCTGGAGCCGCCGATCTTCGAGCGCAGCCTCGCCAAGGTTCTCGAGGGCGGGGAGCCCTGGTACGAGCAGCGGCAACGCATACTCGACGAGCGCACACGCAAGCGGCTGGGCGAGCTTTCCAGTCGGCTCGGCGATCATGAATGGCTCGATGGAGCGTTCAGCGCCGGTGACCTGATGATGGTGTCGGTACTGCGCCGCCTGCACGGATCGGGCCTGCTGGAAGCCTTTCCCAATGTCGCCGCCTATGTCGCTCGCGGCGAAGCACGCCCGGCGTTCCAACGCGCCTTCGACGCCCAACGCGCGGTGTTCGCAGGCTGAGCCGCTCAGCCTGCCGGATTGCCCGTGCTTCTCATCGGAAGACCGGTACCCACTTTTCCGGAAGCACTCACTTTGCTGTCGTGCTTCTCATCGGAAAACCGGTGTCCACTTTTCCGGAAGCACTCTATGCCCGATCGGCGAGGATGCCGGCGATGGTGGCGCGCAGATCGGGAATGCCGACGCCTTTTTCCGCCGATGTGACGATCACCTCGGGGAACGCGGCAGGGTATTTGGCGAGCGCCGCCGCCGTTTCCTCGGTGACTTTCTCCAGCTCGTGCGGCTTGATCTTATCGCCCTTGGTCAGCACGACCTGATAGCTGACCGCAGCCTCATCGAGGATCTCGGCGACTTGCTTGTCGGTGGGCTTGATGCCGTGGCGGGCGTCGATGAGCAGAAACACGCGCGCGAGCGTCGTGCGGCCGCGGAGGTAGTCGGTGACGAGGGCGCCCCAGGCGGCGACCTTGTCGACCGGTGCGCGGGCGTAGCCGTATCCCGGCATGTCGACGATGTAGAGCGGCTCGCCGTCACTCAGGAAGAAGTTGAGCTCCTGCGTACGCCCGGGTGTGTTGGAGGTGCGCGCCAGACCGCCCTGGCGCACGAGCGCGTTGATGAGGCTCGACTTGCCGACGTTCGAGCGGCCGGCGAACGCGATCTCGGGGCGATCGGCGGGCGGCAGGAACTCGAGCGCGGGCGCGCTTTTCAGCAACTGCCAGCGCCGCTCGAACAGTTGCTCGCCGGCGTCGAGCAGAGATTTGTCGCGTTCTGTCATGTCGGCCGCCCGCGTTTAGCGCGACGGCGCTCCGCGCCTATTCCTTATCGGAGCGCCGCTTGATGAGGCCTGCGCCCCGTTCTGCCGTCGTCGCCAGAGATCTGAACTGCCGCGACAGGTTTCCGGCGAGATGCACCTCAACGCCCTGCTTCTTCATGATGTAGTACTGCTGGGCAAGGGAGAGCGTGTTGCTCCAGGCCCAGTAGATCACGAGACCGGCCGGGAATGCGGCCAGCAGGAACGTGAACATCACCGGCATCCAGGCGAAGATCTTCTGCTGGATCGGATCAGGCTGCTGCGGATTGAGCTGCATCTGCAGCCACATGGTGATGCCCATGACCAGCGGCCACACGCCGATGTGGAGGAACTCGGGCACCGCGTAGGGCAGCAGCCCGAACAGATTGAACAGCGACGTCGGGTCGGGCGCCGAGAGATCCTTGATCCATCCGAAGAACGGCGCGTGCCGCATGTCGATGGTGATGTAGAGAACCTTATAGAGCGCGAAGAACACAGGGATCTGGAGAAGGATCGGCAGGCAGCCTGCGATCGGGTTCACCTTCTCCTTGCGGTAAAGGTCCATCAGCGCCTGCTGCTGCTTGACCTTGTCTTCCTTGTAGCGCTCGCGGATCTGCTCCATCTGCGGCTGCAGCTTCTTCATCTTGGCCATGGAAGCGAACTGCTTGCTGGCCAGCGGGAAGAAGGCGAGGCGCACCAGAACGGTGAGGATCAGAATGGTGACGCCGAAGTTGTGGACGATCGAGTTGATCGCTTCCATCAACTGGAACAGCGGCTTGGTGATGAAGAAGAACCAGCCCCAGTCGATCAGCAGGTCGAACTGCTGGATGCCGGTGGCCTGATACTGCTGCAACAGCGCCATCTGCTTGGCGCCCGCGAAGAGCTGCGCCTCGACCTCGGCCTTCGCGCCCGGCGCGACGCGGATAGCATCGCGGATGTAGTCGGCCTGATAGGAGGGCTGCTCGCTGGGGAGGCGCGGCGCCTGGGCCGAGAACTGCGCGCGGTACTGCGCCTTCTGGTCAGGGATGACGGTCGCCGCCCAGTATTTGTCGGTGAAACCGAGCCAGCCGCCGGTCGCCGGATCGAAGACGCGCGATGGCTCCTCGAGCGCGGCGGCATACTTGCTGCGCTGTTCGCCCTGGGCGCCGATGACCCCGATGAGGCCTTCGTGCAGGATCCAGTTGTTCTCGATCTTCGGCGTGCCGTAGCGGTGGACGCGCGCGTAGGGCGCAAGCGCCACCTCCGCGCCGGAGCGGTTCTCGACCTCGTCGACCAGCTTGAACATGTAGCGGTCGTCGATGGAGATCGTGCGCTTGAAGAGAAGACCCTGGCCGTTGTCCCAGGTGAGCGTCACGGGGGACTGGGGGGTCAGCGTGCCGTTACCCTCGACCTGCCAGAGGGTGTCGCGGTCGGGCACTTTCGTGTCGGTGCCCGTTGCGGGCACCCAGCCGTATTCTGCAAAGTAGGGGTGCGGGCTCGAACTCGGCGAGAAGAGAACGACGTTGGGGCTCTTGGGATCGACGGTCTCATGGTACTTCACGAGCACGACGTCATCGAAGCGACCGCCCTTGAGGGCGATGGAGCCGCGCAGCGACGGCGTCTCGACGGCGACGCGTGGCGAAGCGCCGATGGCCTCCTCGCGGGATAGCGTCGCCGATGAGGGCGAAGCGCTCGGAACCGTGGCGCCCGGCGCTTGCGGCGCGGATGGCGCTGTGCCGTCCTTCGCCGCCGGCTCGGTGCTCTGCTTCTGGCTCAGCTCGTTCTGGGCGCGGTGGCGCGTTTGCTCATCGCGCAGCTTCGGGCCGGCGTAGAAGAGCTGCCAGCCGAGCAACACCGCCATAGACAGGACGACGGCGAGCAGAAGGTTTTTCTGTTGGTTGGGATCTTGCGACTGCATCGCTTCCTCAGCGCCGTTTTGTTCAGCCGGGATGTCGCCGGCCGCCTCGTATCTGTCACGCGCGGGGCGCGGTGCTCACGGAGCCAGTGGCAATACTCCGAGACCGGTGCCACGCAAAGCCGGAAATCACGCGTTCTTCCGCGCTCGGCGCTTTTGCCCCGCGCCTTGATGAACGCGCGCGAGGGCGACGTCCAGATCCGTCTTGAGCTCGGAGAAGGGGCGGTCGATGGCGGGGGTGCGGGCGATCAGGACGTAATCGAAGCCGGGTTGCGTCTGATCGGAGCCCAGGGACGCCGTCAGCGCCCTGAAACGGCGGCGGACGCGGTTGCGTACGACCGCGCCGCCCACCTTTTTCGATACGGTGTAGCCGAAACGCGCCTCGCCCCCGGCGTCCGCGACATTCTGTCGGGGGCGCGCCTCCAGAACGAAGGCGGGCACGCTCCACCGGCGGCCGTCCCGGACCCAGAGAAATTCGCGTCGCTTTTTTAGGGTAGGAGGAGCCACGGCGCAGATCCCTTCAAGGACTACGCTCGACGGCAGCCGGAGGGTTGTTAACCCCACCCGCTCAGGCCGACAGGCGCTTGCGGCCCTTGGCGCGCCGGCGCATGAGTACGCGCATGCCGCCTTTGGTCAGCATCCGCTTACGGAAGCCATGGCGGCGCTTACGGACGAGCCGGCTCGGTTGATAGGTGCGCTTCACGATACAGCTCCAGCGTCGCGAAAATGGCGGCCTGCCAACCTTGCGGTCGCCGTCGGCAGGATCGCATGCTTCTCAAGGATTGGCGGGGCTTATACGGGCTGGCGGCGGGCAAGTCAACGCATGCTCCAAAGCGCGTTAATCCACCGCTGCGGGTGCCAAGTAGGATGCGTCGGGGCGCTGGAAATGGCAAATCAAGCTAACCGCTTCGGCAGGCGCCCGTCTCCATGAATTTCCGCCGCCGGACCGGGGATGTTCGGTGGGCTGACAGGGGGTATGGCAATGTCGGGATCCAAGCCAGAGGTGGCGGCGTCCGGGGCCGGCGCGGAGACCGACAGCGAAAAAATCGCGGCGGACATCTGCGTCATCGGTGCCGGGCCGGCCGGATTGGCGGTTGCTACCGCCGCCGCAGCCTTCGGCCGCAGCGTCGTGCTCGTCGAACGGCAGCGGTTCGGGGGCGACGCGCTCAATTCGGGCTGCATCCCGTTGCGGGCGTTGGCGGCGGTCGGCGCGCGTGCCCACGGCATGCGGACCGCCGGGCAGTTCGGCATCGGGGCGCGCGAGCCGGAAATCGACATGCGGGCGGTGCATCGGCATGTCGAGAACGTCGTGAACGGCGTTGCGCCGAATTTTGCGCCGGAACGCTACATCGGCCTCGGCGTGCGCGTCATCCATGCGGCGGCGCGCTTCGTCGACCGGCGGACGGTGTTGGCGGGCGAGCACCGCATCCGCGCGCGACGCTTCGTCATCGCCACCGGCTCGACACCGTCAATTCCGGCGATTCCGGGCCTCGATAGCGTGCCCTATTTCACCACCGAAACGATCTTCGACAACCGGGAGCGCATCAACAGCCTCATCGTTCTCGGCGCTGGGCCCGTCGCGCTGGAGCTTGCGCAAGCTTACAGCCGTCTCGGCACGCGCGTGATGGTGCTCGATGCGGGGACGGCGCTGCCCGACGAAGATCCGGAGCTCGCCAAGCTCGTGCTGGATAGCCTCGCCGATGAAGGTATCGCCGTGCACCAGGGTACCAAGGTGGAAAGCGTCGAGGGCGGGCTCGGGCGCATCCAGGTGAACGTCAACGTCGATGGGCAGCGGCACGTCGTCGAAGGGAGCCATCTGCTCGTCGTCGATGGACGCAAGCCGGCGACGGCCGACCTCGGTCTCGAGGCGGCGCGGATCCGCCACGACGGGAAGGGCATCAAGGTCAACCCCGGCCTCAAGACGAGCAACCGGCGCGTTTTCGCCGTCGGCACGGTGGCGGGCGGCACGCCGCACAGTCAGGTCGCGGATTACCATGCGGGGATCGTCATCAGCCGCGCCCTGCTGCGTTTGCCCGTGCGCGTCGATGGACGGCTCATCCCGCGCGCGACCTTCACAGACCCCGAGCTTGCCTATGTCGGCCTGTCGGAGGCGGAGGCCGCGAAGGGGGGCAAGAAGATCCACGTCCTGCGCTGGCCCTTCCGGGAGAACGACCGCGCCCAGGCGGATAGCGAGACTGCGGGGCACGTGAAGGTCATCGTTGCGCCCAATGGGCGTATCCTGGGCGCCGGTATCGTCGGCGCCAGGGCGGGCGAGCTGATCCAGCTCTGGGCGCTCGCAATCGCCCAAAACCTCAATATCAAGGCCATGACGCGCTGGAATCCGCCCTATCCGACGCTCGGCGAGATCAACAAGCGCGTCGCGAGCAGCTACTATGCGGGCAACCTTGCCAGTCCGGCCTTACGCAAGATTATAAATCTGCTTGCTAAGCTCGGATGATCGGCCCAGGTCGAAAGGACGCGTGTGCTCCGCGAAAACAAAGACGAGGCGCGGAAAACAGATTTAGCCGGCCGGTGGCGCACGGGCCTGCCCGTTTCGAGGTGGGCTGCAAAGTACGTCAAAGGCTGGCGCGACCTCGGCTTGCCCGCCAAGCTCCTCATGCTCACGGCCGTGTTCGTGATGCTGGCGGAAGTCTTGATCTTCCTGCCGTCGATATCGACGTTCCGCGTCGACTGGCTGAACGAGCGGCTGACCGCGGCGCAGCTGGCGACGCTCGCCGCCGAGGGTTTTCCGGGCGGCGACGTTCCTTCCGGTCTGCGCGCGGAGATGCTGCGCACAGCGCAGGTGAAGGCGATCGCCTCGCGCCGGCAGGGCGTGCGGCGCCTGGTGCTGCCGGTCGATCCGCAGATGACGATCGACGCCCATTACGATCTGCGCCAGCAGCCGGAAAACTGGCTGGATGGCATGCGGCTGCGGCTGGAGCAGATCGGCGATGCGCTGGCGGTCTTCTTCGCTCCGGAGGGCCGCACGATCCGGGTGCTGGGCAGCATCGGCGATGACAGGGACGACCTGGTCGAGATCGTGATGCCGGAGGCGCCGCTGAAGGCGGCGCTCGATGCCTATGCGCTCAACATTCTTGGCGTCTCGATCATCATTTCGCTGCTGACGGCAGCGCTGGTCTATTTCGCGCTGAGCCGCCTGCTCGTGCGTCCGATGATGCGCATCACGCATGCGATGGTGCATTTCCGCCAGGACCCGGAAGATCCGGCGCGGATCATCGTGCCGTCGGACCGCCACGACGAGATCGGCACGGCGGAGCGCGAGCTGGGCGAGCTGCAGCGCCAACTCTCGGGGGCGCTGCTGCAGAAGACCCGCCTTGCGCAGCTCGGCCTCGCGGTGAGCAAGATCAACCACGACCTGCGCGGCATGCTGGCGAACGCGCAGCTCCTTTCCGATCGCCTGACGGCGATCCCCGATCCCACGGTGCAGCGGTTCGCGCCCAAGCTCATTGCCTCGCTCGACCGCGCCATCAACTTCTGCAACGACACCCTGCGTTTCGGGCGCGCGGAGGAAGCGGCACCACGGCGCGAGCTGCTGCGTTTGAAACCGCTCGTCGAGGAAGTGGGCGAGGCGGTGGGCCTGCCGCGCGAGGGCAGCATCGCGTGGGTACTCGAGATGGAAGATACGCTGCGCATCGATGCCGATCGCGATCACCTGTTTCGCATCCTGTCGAACCTCGTGCGCAACGCGGTGGAAGCCCTCGAGGGTCTGGGCGACAAGCACGCGGGCGAAATCCGCGTGAAGGCGTGGCGCGAGGGGCGGCGCGTTTTCGTCGAGGTGCAGGACAACGGGCCCGGTGTGCCGCCGAAGGCGCGCCAGCACCTGTTCGAGGCCTTCACGGGCTCGCAGCGGAAGGGCGGCACGGGGCTGGGGCTTGCCATCGCGGCGGAGATCGTCGGCGTGCACGGCGGGCACGTACGCCTGCTCGATACCGAGAAGGGCGCGACGTTCCAGATCGAAATTCCCGACCGCGGCGGGCATTAACGGACCGATTGCAGGCTGTGGGCGGCGAATTTTGCGCAATTTTCACGTGGCACCGCGGCGCAGCGCCAAGGCACTTGCGTGATGGGCTTCGAGCCATTAGTAGTGGCGAACTTCGGCGCGGCTCGGCCCGCCGGTCAGAGGTTGCTGCGTTCCCGTAAATACGCAGAAAGCACCGGTAGCTCAGCTGGATAGAGCACCAGACTACGAATCTGGGGGTCGGGAGTTCGAATCTTCCCCGGTGCGCCATTTCAGAACAGAACGATGAATGCCGAACGTCACGGATCTTTAGAGCCGGTGGCGACGATGGACAGTTCTGATTTCAATCCCGTGATACGCCCGTCATCGTCGGTGACCTCGACGCGCCGCGCCCAATGGGTGCCCGTCGCAGAATCCCACCTTCTGTGTCGTCTGCCTCGATTTTGACGACGGGCGAACGCAGCCAACCGCTCTGGACTGCAGTGGTCCCCGTTAGGCTGTGGTCCGCCTTCAACGCCGCTATTCCAACAGCCATCGAAACGCCGCCCGCAGCTCGGCGGCTCCATTCGTGCGGTACCAGCGCCCGTGCGCGAAGATGATGCGCTCGGGATTCCAGGCCAGCATGGTCTTCACGGCCGCCAGCAATTCGCGCTTGTGCCGCCACGTAAAGGTGAGCCGAAGATCGCGCGGAAGGCCGCCATGGGGCGAGGAGACGCCGCCGATCCGGTTCAGCAAGCGCATGAACAAGGAGCCGACTTTCTCCGGCTCGAAGTTCTCGATCAGATCGGTGAGAATGAGCGTGCGGCTCGGCCGGTGAAAAAATTCCACTTCCGTCATGAAGCTGCCGACGATCGGCAGCGTGGCGATCTCGGCATCCCATGGATAGCCGGCATCGGCGACGAGTGGCAGCCCGTCGAAGGTGATGCGGCCCTTGGCGCGCTCCCTGATATGCGGCGCGAGATAGACCTCGGCGCCGGGAAAGGCAGCTTTCCATTCCGGGATCCACCAATAGTGGATGCGGTTCGGACCAATGATGAAACGAACGGCGCCCACGGTTTCAATCTGCGCCTTCAACGGCGGCGTGAGCGGCGTCGGCGAGTGGATGAACAGATCGCCGGACGTCAGCCGAACGACGGTCATGCGCGTGGGAAAGGGGAACTTCGGCCATGGCAGACCAAACCGTATTACCGGGCCATCGACGATCCACACGTTCTCAGCCACGCTCTTGAGCGTGTTGATGGGGGGATAGATAGCGCGTTCATCGTCGTGCATGATCCGACCCGATGCTGCGCGGCGCCCATTGGGTCAACGGAAGAGGTTTTCCGAATTGCGGTGCGCGGCGATGTTTTCAGTCCGCGCCCTGTTTACCCGATGCGCATCGAACGCCAGACGTCTTCACCGGCGCGCTTTGTAATGCGCCAGGAGTGCGCCTTCACGACGTTGCCCTTGGCCGTTTCATAGTCGGGGATAGTCACGTCGTAGTGGCCGTTGGCCGCGTCGATCAATTCGCCAATGACCATCGTGCCGTCGCCGAACTCCACCATGCATGACGATCCTGACGCCGCATCGTCCTTTACCGTCAGTTGCCCGCCGCTGAACGCGTGACTGTGTGGGAAGGAGAAACGCATGGCTAAGGACCGTATCTGTTCCGGATCACCTTCTGCGGATGCGCGTTTGCTGAAAGTGCGATCCTCAAGGGACAAAAGCGCACTTAGGGATGCAGTTCCACGGCTCCTGAGAACCTGTTCACTGGGCGCATGCCAACCCTGGGTAGAGCCATAGCTGAGAGTTGTCGTGTTGCCCCTAACGGCGGGTAAAGGCCGATAAACCAGCGTGTGCACACTTTAACTCATCTGACCTCCACGCTTTACATTTTCTTGAACGGGGGCGGGTAGATTGCGGCTATCGTCCTGCGACTGGAGGTCCGTGAGCGGTGATGAGGCACTCCCTACTGCGATCCATCACCGCGAACCCCTGGACCAGCATTCACGATGCCCTTCTGGGCATCAGTGTGCTGTGTGTCGCAGGGCTGCTCGCCATCGAGTTCGATCTGTTCCGGTTCGGCGAACAGCTGACCGCCGAGGAGCGGCGCATATCGCTCGCCGAAGCGATCGCGCTCACGGTGCTGCTGGCGATTTGCATTGCCGTCTTCATCTATCGGCGGGTGCAGGAGCAGCGCGTCGAGCTTGCCCGCCGTGCAGCGGTGGAAGACGAGATGCGCGAGCTGCGCGACCAGGCGATGCGCGATCCGCTCACCGATCTCGCCAACCGCCGCGCCATCCTGGGGCGTCTCAACGAGCTGGAGGAGGATGGGCGGACGCATGCGTTCTTCCTGCTCGACCTCAACGACTTCAAAGACGTCAACGACCGCTTCGGGCATTCGGCGGGGGACAACGTTCTGCAGGTGGTGGCGGAGCGCTTCAAACGGGTGACCCGTCCTTCCGATTTGCTGGCGCGCCTCGGGGGCGATGAGTTCGCGATCCTGGCCTATGACGTCGACCGCGCGGCCGCCGAGGCTGTCGGCATGCGGTTCATCGCTACGCTCGCGAACATGATCTGGGTCGACGGCGTGGGCCACGAGGTTGGCGTCTCGATCGGTGCCGTCATGATCCCCAATGACGGGGTGGCGGCGCCCGAGATACTCACCAACGCCGACGTGGCGATGTATCGCGCCAAAGCCGCCGGTCAGTCGGCGCTGATTTTCTTCCGCGATAGCAACGACGAAGCCCCCGCCTCGCCGCACGCGCTGGGTTGAGTGCGCTTTGCGCCGTTGACATCGACGGCCGACGATCCCTATTTTGCAGTTGCCAATCATTCGCAACTAGCTCCACCTCCCGGGTGGCTGGGTTCTGCTTTGATGGTCCCGCCTCGATGCGGGTCGGGAAGCCTCGGACCGCTCTGGAGATCGCATTTGAAGACCACCATAAAATCACTGGCTTGCGCCGTCCTGCTGATGTGCGTCAGCGCGGCCGCGGTGCCGGCAATGGCCGCCGCCGCGCGGGATAAACCGTTGCACGTCGTCACGACATTCACGGTCATCCGCGACATCGCGCAGAACGTTGCGGGCGATAAGGCGGTGGTGGAATCGATCACGAAGCCGGGTGCCGAGATCCACGATTACCAGCCAACGCCGGGCGACATCGTGAAAGCGCAGTCGGCGGATCTGGTGCTGTGGAACGGCCTCAATCTGGAGCGGTGGTTCGAGAAGTTCTTCCAGAATGTCGAGGATGTTCCGAGCGTCGTCGTCAGCGAAGGTGTCGAGCCGATGGGGATCGGCGAGGGCGCCTATAAGGGGATGCCGAACCCCCACGCGTGGATGTCCCCCAGCAACGCGCTGCTCTACGTCGAGAATATCCGCAAGGCGCTGGTTGCGCACGATCCGGCCAACGCGGAAACCTACAACCGCAATGCTGCGGCCTATTCGGAGCGCATCAAGGCCATCGACAAGCCGCTACGCGAGCGTCTGGCGGCTATTCCGCAAGCGCAGCGGTGGCTGGTCACGAGCGAAGGGGCATTCAGCTACCTCGCGCGCGACTATGGCCTGCGGGAGCTTTACCTGTGGCCGATCAATGCCGATCAGCAGGGCACGCCGCAGCAGGTGCGCCGCGTGATCGACGAGGTGCGCAAGAACGGTGTGCCGGTGGTATTCAGCGAAAGTACGGTGTCTGACAAACCGGCGCGGCAGGTCGCCAAGGAAACGGGCGCGCGCTATGGTGGCGTGTTGTACGTCGACTCGCTCAGCGAAAAAGGCGGCCCGGTGCCCACCTACCTCGACCTTTTGGAAACGACGGTCGCCACGATCGCCAAAGGTTTCGGCACATGAGCGAGCGCCACGGGGGCGAGACCGGCAAACTGGGGAGGGGGAGCGTGATCGCCTCCCTGTCGGTCCGCAACGTTACGGTGGCTTACCCGAATGGCGTCACCGCGCTGAAGAACGCCTCCTTCGATCTGGGCCCCGGAACGATCAGCGGTCTCGTCGGCGTCAACGGAAGCGGCAAGTCCACGCTGTTCAAAGCGATCATGGGGTTCGTGCGCCCGAACAGCGGGGAGGTGCGGATCGCCGGTTTGTCGGTGAAGGATGCCTTGAAGCACGGCTGCGTCGCCTACGTGCCGCAGAGCGAAGACGTCGATTGGGATTTCCCGGTTCTCGTTGAAGATGTCGTCATGATGGGCCGCTACGGCCGCATGAACTTTCTGCGCATCCCGTCGGCGGCGGACCGGCGCAAAGTTGACGAGGCGCTGGAGCGCGTCGACATGCTCCGCTTCCGCCACCATCAGATTGGTGAGCTTTCCGGCGGCCAGAAGAAGCGCGTGTTCCTGGCGCGCGCGCTGGCGCAGGAGGCTGCGGTCATTCTGCTCGACGAGCCGTTCACGGGCGTCGACGTGAAGACCGAAACGGCCATCATCGATCTGTTGCGGCAACTGCGGGCGAGCGGCCACCTGATGCTGGTGTCGACGCACAATCTCGGCAGCGTGCCGGACTTCTGCGACCACGTGGTGCTGCTCAATCGCACGGTGCTTGCTGCGGGGCCGACGGCCGTGACCTTCACGCAGCACAACCTGGAAAAGGCGTTCGGCGGCGTCTTGCGCAGCTTCCGGCTGGAAGGCGGGCAGCTGCATGACGACCGCGATCCGCGCCGTGTGACGGTGCTCACGGACGATGAGCGTCCCGTCGTGTTCTACGGCGAAGGCGCGGTGGACGAGGAGCCGCTGCGCCGCAAGGGCGACAACGGAGAAAAGTGATGGGCGAGCTCATCGCGCCGTTCCTCTACGATTACATGCTGAAGGCGATGTTCGTCAGCGCGCTGGTGGGCGCGGTGTGTGCGTTTCTTTCGGCGTTCCTGATGCTCAAGGGCTGGTCGCTGATGGGCGATGCGCTGGGTCACGCCGTGGTTCCGGGCGTCGCAGGCGCCTATCTGCTGCAGCTTCCCTACGCGGCCGGAGCTTTCGTTGCCGGACTGCTCGCGGCACTCGGCATGGCGCTCGTCAAGCAACGTACGCGGCTGCGGGAGGACGCCATCATCGGGCTCGTCTTCACGGCGTTCTTCGCCGCGGGACTGCTGATCGCGTCGATCTATCCGACATCGGTGAGCATCCAGACCATCGTACTCGGCAACATCCTCGGCATTTCGGACGAGGATGTGGTGCAGGTGGTCATCATCTCGCTGGTGTCGCTGGCGATCCTGATTGCCAAGTGGCGCGATCTGGTCGTCGTGTTTTTCGATGAGAGCCACGCGCGGACCGTTGGCATCAAGGCGGATGCGCTCAAGATCCTCTTCTTTACGCTGCTGGCGGCATGCACCGTCGCCGCGTTGCAGACAGTGGGGGCGTGCCTCGTCATCGCCATGGTGGTGACGCCGGGGGCTACGGCGTATCTGCTCACCGACCGCTTCGGGCGGCTCATTGGCTTGAGCGTTCTCATCGGCGCGAGCACGAGCTTCATCGGCGCCTATATCAGCTATTTCATCGACGGCGCGACGGGCGGCGTCATCGTTACGCTGCAGACGGTGGTATTTCTCATCGCCTTCTACTTCGCGCCGAAGCACGGGGTGCTGGCGGGGCGGCGTCGGCAGGCGGCATCTTCGGGGGGCGCGATCCCATGACGGAGCTGTGGGATTTCTTCGCCGTGCCCATGGGCTACGCCTTCATGCAGCGGGCACTGATCGCCGCCGTTCTCATCGGCGCGGTGTGCGCGGTGCTGTCGTGCTATCTCGTGCTGAAGGGGTGGTCGCTCATGGGCGACGCCATCTCGCACGCGGTACTGCCGGGCGTGGTGCTGTCGTTCGTGCTGGGACTGCCGCTCGCCATCGGTGCGTTCGCGGCCGGACTCACGTGCGCCCTGCTCACGGGCTATCTCAAGGAGAACAGCCGCGTGAAGGAGGACACGGTGATGGGCATCGTGTTCTCAGGCATGTTCGGCTTGGGACTGGTGCTGTTTACGAAGGTCGAAACGGATCAGCATCTCAGCCACATACTGTTCGGCGATATGCTCGGCATCACGCGGCAGGACCTCATCGAGGTGGCGATCATCGCGGGCGTAACGCTGCTGGTCATCATCGCGAAGTGGCGGGATCTGCTGCTCTATTGCTTCGATCCGCAGCACGCGCGCGCGATCGGACTGCCGCTGGGCGTGATCCACTATGGCCTGCTGGTGCTGCTGGCGCTGACGATCATCGCCTCGCTGAAGGCGGTGGGCATCATCCTCGTGGTTGCGATGCTGGTGGCGCCGGGCGCGATTGCCTACCTTCTGACCGACCGCTTCTCGCGCATGCTCGTGATCGCGGCGGCAGTGGCGATCGGATCGAGCGTCTTCGGCACGCTGGTGAGCTTTCACGTCGACGGAGCGACCGGGCCCTGCATCGTGCTGATCCAGGCGTTCGTGTTCGTGCTGACCTTCCTCTTCGCGCCGCGCCGCGGCGTATTCGCTTTGCGGCGCGCTGCGCTCACTCGGCTGGCTGATTGAAGCCGCTGCCGGCCTGTGCTCCGTGGACCTGTCCAGATGGAGCACCGCCGTGGCGATGCTCGCGTGCGATGTAAGTGTAAACCGCGGGCGTCACGAACAGCGTGAACAGCGTGCCGATCGTCATGCCGAAGGCGATCACGATGCCGATGGCGAAGCGCGATGCGGCGCCGGCGCCCGTCGCGAAGATGAGTGGCACCATGGCGATCACCATGGCCGCGGTGGTCATGAGGATCGGTCGCAGGCGGATAGCGGCGGCTTCCTCGATCGCCTCGCGCCGCCCCATGCCCTGGGTCTCCTGCAGGTGGTTGGCGTAATCGACCATCAGGATGCCGTGCTTCGAAATGAGGCCGATGAGCGTCACCAGTCCGATCTGCGTGTAGATGTTGACGGTCGCGAGGCCGAGTGTCAGCGGCAGCAGCGCACCGAAGATCGAGGTGGGTAGCGCGATGAGAATGATGAGCGGGTCGCGGAAGCTTTCATACTGTGCGGCGAGCACGAGGTAGATCACGATCAGCGCAAAGATGAAGGTGACGACGAGGCGGTTGCCTTCCTGCTCATACTGGCGGCTCTCGCCCTGGAAGTCGTAGGAGAAGGACTCAGGGAAGATCTCCTTCGATTTTGCCTTCAAGAAGTCGATCACCTCGCCGACGGTGCGGCCGGGGAACGGCACGCCCTGCAACGTCGCCGAGTTGAGCTGCTGGAAGCTCGTCAGCGCGTTCGGCTGCACGCTCTCGCGCACGTCGACGACGGTCGAGAGCGGCACCATCGCGCCGGAGGTGGTCTTGATCTCGTAGCGCTTGATCCAGTCCGGTTGCAGGCGGAAATCGCGGGGGACCTGCGGAATCACCTGATAGCTGCGGCCGTAGAGATTGAATCGGTTGACGTAGTTGCCGCCGAGCAGCGTCGCCAGCGAGGCGCCGATGTCCTGCATGGTGATGCCGAGGCTGTTGGCCTTGGCGTGGTCGATCTTCACCTCGAGCTGGGGCGTGTCGAACTTCAGGTCGCCGTCGGCAAAAATGAAGAGACCGCTTTGCAGCGCCTCCTTCTGCATCTTCTCCAGCACCTGGGCGAGCTGCTCATAGTCCGACGTGGTCGTGATGACGAACTGGATCGGCGGGCCGCCCGTGGACCCCGGCAGCGAAGGCTCGCCGAAGGTGAGGATCTGGGCGCCTGCGATGCCGTTCACCTTGGGCTGAAGATCCTGCAGGATCTGCGCCTGGGTGCGCGTGCGCTCTTCCCACGGTGTAAAGAGGATGCCGGAGAACGCCTGGTGCACGTCTCCGCCCATGCCGTTGATCGAAAAGACGTTCTGCTTCTCGGGTACGGTCTTGAACGTCTCGTAGAGGTGATCGGTGACCTGCTCGGTGTAGTCGATGTTCGTCGCCGGGGGCGTCTTGACGAGATTGAACAGGATGCCCTGGTCTTCCTCGGGCGCCAGCTCCTGTTGCGCCGTCGCGTACATGAGACCCGTGGCGACGATGACCCCGACGAGCACCAGCAGCGTCACGGGACGATAGTTGAGCGTGCGCGTGAGACGGCGCTGGTAGCGATGCTTGAGGCGTTCGAAGGTGCGGTCGAGGAATTTGACGAAGCCGCCGGAAGAAAGCTCGGACGTCAAGAGTTTCGAGCACATCATCGGCGACAGCGTCAGGGCGATGACGCCCGAGACGATCACCGCGCCGGCGAGCGTGAAGGCGAACTCGCGGAACAGCGAGCCGGTGAGGCCCGAGACGAAGCCGATGGGCGCGTACACGGCCGCGAGCGTGATGGTCATGGAGATGACCGGTACCGCGATCTCGCGCGCGCCGACGATCGCAGCGTCGAACGGCGACAGGCCTTCCTCGATGTGCCGGTGGATGTTCTCGACGACGACGATGGCATCGTCGACGACGAGGCCGATGGCGAGCACCAGGGCGAGCAGCGTCAGGAGGTTCAGCGAGTAGCCGAGGGCGAGGAGCGCGAACATCACGCCGATCAGCGATAGCGGGATGGTGACGATGGGAATGAGGGTGGAGCGCAGGCTGCCGAGGAACAGGAAGATGACGACGATCACGATGACGGCGGCCTCGATCAGCGTCTTGCGAACCTCGGCGATGGAAGCGTCGATGAACTTCGTCGAGTCATAGGCGATCGCCGCCGATATGCCGGGTGGCAACTCGGCTTCGATGGAGGGGAAGGTCTTGCGGACGTCGGCGATCACGGTGAGCGGATTGGCCGTGGGGGTCGAGAAGATGCCGATGAACACCGCCTTCAGGCCGTCGAATGAGGAGGTGGAGTTCACGTCCTCGGCGCCAAGGGCGATTTCCGCAATGTCGTTGAGGCGCACGAGTGCGTCGCCCCGCGCGGCGACGACGAGCTGGCCGAAGGCGTCGGCGCTGGCGAGGGAGGTTTCGGCGTTGATGGTCGTTTCGACGAAGTCGCCTTTGATCTGGCCGGCGGCGGTGGTGAAGTTGTTGGCGGCCAGTGCGGTGCGCACCTGTAGAGGCGTCACGCCGAGGGCGGCCATCTTTTCCGGGTTGAGCCAGATGCGCATGGCGAAGGTCTGGCCGCCGAGGATCTGCGCGTTGGCAACGCCGTCGACGGTCTGCAGCTTGGGCTGGACGACGCGGGTCAGATAATCGGTGATCTGCGAGGATGTCAGCGCGTCGCTGTTGAACGACAGGTACATCAGCGCCGTCGACTCGCCCGTCTGCTTTATGACGACAGGGTCCATCGCTTCAGGCGGCAGCACGCTGCGCACCTGATTGACCTTGGAGAGCACGTCCGTGACAGCGCGGTCCGGGTCGGCGTTGAGGTGCAGGTTGAGCGTGACCGTGCTGACGTTCTGGCGCGAGGTGGAGCTCAGCGTATCGATGCCCTCGGCGCTGGCAACCGCCTGCTGGATCGGGATGGTAATGAAGCCTTTGATCACGTCGGCATTCGCGCCGGGATAGGCGGTCGTGATCGTGATCGTCGTGTTCGACAGCTCGGGATACTGGCGAACCTGCAAGTTGAAGGCCGCGCTCAATCCGATCAGCAGGATGAGGAGGCTGACGACGGACGCGAGAACCGGACGGCGGATGAAGATGTCGGTGAACGACATGGGGAGCCTTTACTGGTAAGGCCGCTCGGCCGGTGGGACCAGGGCTTGCGAATTGTCGACTTTGACGTGGCTGCCGTTGGTGAGCTTCACCTGGCCCGTCGTTACCACCTGCTCGCCGGCGGTGAGGCCCGAGGTGATGACGACGCGCTCCTGGCGCGCCTGTCCGGTCTTGATGAAGCGGCGCTCGGCGGCGAATACGGTGTCCTCCGGCTTTGCCGGCGCGGGCTGGCCTTCGAGGGGCTTGAGCACGTAGACGCTGTCGCCATAGAGGCTGAAGGTCACGGCGGTGCGGGGCACGGTGACGACGTTGGCCGGCTCACCGGCAAGGACCGCGACGTTCGCAAACATGCCGGGAAGCAGCGTGTTGTCGGTGTTCGGGAGCGTGCCGCGGACGAGGAGCGTGCGCGTCTCGCGGGATACGCGTGCATCCAGCGATGCGACGGTGCCGGTGAAGACCTTGCCGGGGAAGGCGTCCACCGTAAGCTCGATCGTCTGGCCGACGTGCAGCTTGCCGACGTTCTGCTCCGGCATCGGGAAATCGACCCAGATGGGATCGAGCGCCTGCAGGGACACCATCGCAAGGCCCGGCGAGATATATTGCCCAAGTTCGACGTGGCGGATGCCGAGGCGTCCCGCAAACGGCGCGATGATCGTCTTCTGGGCGATGAGCGCCTTGATGCGGTTGAGCGTTGCGACCGCGCTGTCGCGCTTAGCGCGCGCGGTATCGACGTTGGCCTCGGATGCCACGGATTTCGTCAGCAGGTCGGACTGGCGTTTGAACGACAGCTCGGCCTCGCGCAGGATCGCTTCGGCGCTCGCGAGGTCGGCCTGCTCGACCGATATATCGAGCTGCACGAGATTGGCACCGGCGGCGACGGTCTGGTCGCTTTCGAAGTGCAACTCCGTGACGATGCCGGCGACCTGGGCCGCAATCTCCACGCCCTGGGACGCGATGAGCGTGCCGATGGCAGGCAGGCGTTCCACCCAGGCTTCGGTCTTGGCTGCCTCGGCGGTGATGGTTGCCGGCGGCGGCGTTTGCGAGGCGAGGAACTCCTTGATCATCTTCGGCTTGAAGACGAGCTGGAAGTAGCCAAGGCCGCCGATCAGGACAGCAAGAATGATGAAAGCGATGAGGAAGCGCTTGATCATGGATGTGTCCTGAAGGCGCGGGGAGAGGATCGGACACGCTGCGGTTCGAGCTGCGCGCCGGTTTTGCTTCGAGGCAGGGGTTTTATCGGAGGTTATGCGCGCCGTCGACTATTCCATTCGCGGCTGCGCCATGACGACACCTGTGCGTGGCGCCGACGACGAAGCGGGAATGGAATGTGACAGAAACTTGTCCGGTTGTATCCGGCGGCGCCTTCAATCGGATTGCTTGCGCCGGCTCGTGAAGCGAGCGTTGCCGAGGCCGGTGCCGATGGTCAGCACGCCCCAGCGGTCGTATTTCTGCATGATGGGCAACGCGCTGAGGCCCTGCACGACGGCATCGTTGTGGATGACGATGTGGGTTTCGTGTCCACCGATCCGCGGGATGTCCGCGCGGATGCAATCGGCGAGATTGAAGCGGCTGCTTTCCCAGTTGCCGGGCAGGTTCTGAGCACCGGCCTCGATGGAGCCATCCTCGCGGATGCGGCCGGGGCAGCCGATGCCAATGACGGGCGCCAGTTTCAGGTCTTTCTTTTCCGCAATCGCGATGTGGTCTTGCAACATTTCGATGAGGTGGGCGACGGCCTCGTCGCGCTTCATCTTTTCATCGCCGTGGCGCCATACCTCGGAGGCGAAGACGCTGGTCTTCGAGAGATCCTTGGCCTTCTTGAGGCGCATCTCGAGGATGCCGGCGCGGATGTTCGTGCCGCCGATGTCGACGGAGAGGATGCCGTCGAAGCCTTCGAGGATCCAGGAGGGCATGAGGTGCGCGGTGCCAATGAGACCGGCCTCATCGGGATGGTGCTCGATGAGCTCGAGCTCCAGCTCGAAGCCGGCGGCCTTGAGCAGCACCTCCGCCCGGCCAATCGCAAGCTCACCGACGCGGCTGCCGCGCATGCCGCCGCCGAAGACGATCGCCTGCGTATCGCGCCAGTTTGCAGTTTTGAGGAAGCGCTTGATGACGCCGACGATGGCCTGGGCAAACTCTTCGATGGCGCTGTGGACGATACCGCCCGCCTCCGGATGGCCTTCGGCAAGAAGCTTGTCGAGCTGCTTTTTGGAGAGCTGCTCGGATGCCTTGTCGCCGAGGGGATCGGCACCAAGCTCACGCAGGGGCTCGCGCCATTTCTCGAGGATGGCGTGGAATGCGCCGCGGCTGGCGCGGTCGCCGATGAAGCCCTCCTCGTCCTTGATCGTGAGGTTGTAGCAATCCACCTCGACGCTCGGCAGCCGTTTGGCGCCGTGCGCACTGAGAACGGGACGGTCTTCTGCTGTCATTACGCTCATCGCTTTGGCCGCTAACGCGCAGTCCCCTCTGTTGGCGGCGCTTAGGATGGCAATAGACAGTAGAATGGATGCGGTGCCTTGCGCCGCGTAGTAAACCCGCCGCGCGAGCAAAGGGTTCCTAACGCAGGAACCGCGCGCATAAGCGCGGCGTTTATGCTCGCGATGGCATATCTGAGCGGTAAAGATCCTTCATTGTTTACGAGGTTTGCCCGCGCCGCGTCCCATGCGGCGGGCACGCCCTATGCGTTCGTTCTGGCGGTTGCCGTCGTGCTCGTGTGGGCCGTATCGGGACCTTTGTTCGGTTATTCCGATACGTGGCAGCTCGTCATCAATACGGGCACGACGATCGTCACATTCCTGATGGTGTTCGCCATCCAGGCGTCCCAGAATCGAGATTCGGATGCAATCCAGGTGAAGCTCGACGAGTTGATCCGCTCTATCGAAGGGGCGGAGAACCGGTTGCTCGATCTGGAAGAGCTGGAGGAAACCGAGATCGAGCGGTTGCGGTGCGAATATCGCAGCTTGGCAAAGGCTGCGCGGAGTGAAGATGGCGCGGAGACCGGCTGTCCGCCAGCGCCGCGCTAAAAAGCACCAAGGTGAAGAGCATCACGGTGCAATTTTCCCGTGTCCGTCATCGGTGCAATTTCACCTTGGCGATTCCAGCCGGTCGGCAAATTCCCGAAGCCAGCCGATGACGTGGGACGGACCGAGGAAATCCACATCGACGCGTCCAAATTGCTCGCCGGCAACGCGCATGGCCGTACCGCCAAGGCGGTGGGCGGCGGCGAATGCGGGCAGGTCGCCGATATCGTCGCCAATCATGATCGGCCGCCGGCCGGCGAAGATCGGCAGCTCGGCGATGGTTTCGAGCGCGGTGCCCTTGGAATGACCGGCGGGGATAATCTCGAACAGCTTTCGTCCGTGGGAGAGAACGAGCTCGTCGCCGTATTGCGAGAGCACGGCGCGAAGCTCGGCTTCCAGCGAATCTTTCAGATGCTCCGCCTGGCGGTAGTGCACGGCGAGACCGGGTCCCTTCGGCTCGGCGATGATGCCGGGCAACTTCTGCGTGCGATGGATAACGGCATCCAGGAGCGAGGGGGGAAGCGCGCTCGCCACGCGGGCAATGGTGCCGCCCGCAAAATTGCGCAGCTCGCCGCCGTGCACGCCCGCGCCGACGAACCTCGCCGGAGCGAGGAGCGTGTCGATCTCGGCAAGCTGCCGCCCAGTGACGATCGCAAGCGCGCCGTCGAGGCCGGCGGAGATGCGCTCCAGCAGGGAAACGAGGCCGGGGGGGACGCGGACCTCGTTCGGTGTCGGGGCGATGTCGAGCAGAGTGCCGTCGCAGTCGAGGTAGAGAGCGTATTCGTGGACGTCGACGGAGAGAAGCTGGGCCGGGCGCACGCCGTTCCGGCTGCGTGCCGCTTCGGCGCCCGCTTGCACGCTTCCGTCGTCGCCGGTTGCCGGATCGCTGTTCGACGGCTTTTGTGCGGTTTGGGGTGAGCTCATAGTTTCCACTTGCGTACGTGAAGGTCGGAGCGGGCGGCGAGACGCCCTTCGAGGGCCTCGCGACGCAATAGCCCGCTTTGAGTATCTATATAGGCGACGACGCTGGCGGCGTTGATGGTGGCGGCCCGCAGCGCAACGTCGCCGGGGCGCCCGAGCGCAATATAGGCCGCGAATGTCGCCGCCATGGCATCGCCGGCTCCGGTGGTGCTGGCGACCGTTGCATCCACCGCAGGGCAGAAAAGAACGCTCTCGTTCGCGCACACGAATGCGCCGCCGTGGCCATCGGTGAGCATGACGTACTTGGTGCCGAGGCCACGCACGGCATGGAGAAAAGCGGGCAGGCTCATTTCATAGCCGCCGCCGACGAGGCCGCGGGCGAGGAGCGGCGGCGGCTGCTCGCCTGCGTCGAGTGCGAGCGTTGCGCCGCCTTCGCCGAAACGGGCAACGAGCCCCGGCACGAGCGCTTCGGCCTCGGGACGGTTGATGGCGAGGATGTCGACCTTGGCGAGACTATCGAGAAAAGCGCCCCCGCGGACGGAAAGCTGGCGCACGCCGGCGTTGACGGCGACGAGCGCGCCGGCGGCCTTCGCCTTGTCGATGATGGTGGGAAAGCAGTCGGCCGATCTGTTCGAAAGGCTCGACACGTAGACGAGATCGGCGGCGAAGGCCGCATCGGTGAGGTCGGCGGGCGAGAGTAGCGTATTGGCGCCGCGAAACGTGAACACGGCCGCGTTGCGATCATGGGAGGATACGATAACCGAAGCGCCCGTCGGGGCAGCGGCGTCACGGATGACCCAGCGTGTCGAAACGCCTTCGTCGCCGAGGCGGGCCAGAAGAAACTCCGCGCGCGCATCGCGTCCGAGCTTCACGAGGGCCGATACGTCGAACCCCAGCCGCGCGAGGGCCACGGCGGTGTTGACCGCGCCTCCGCCGCAGTGAGTCGAGACGTCGAGCGCTTCGGTTTTGCGTCCCTCTTCAAGCAGCAGAAAAGACGTTTCGGCGTTGAGCATCGACATGCGCTCGATACGGTCGCTCTCGATGATTGCGATCGTATCGACCATGGCGCCGCCGATGGACATAGCCTTCATAGCGTACCCTCAATGCGCAACGTACGGTGTCAGTTCGGCTGCCCACGTGGAGAAACGCGTGCCAGCTCGATTTCCTGGAGCGCCTTACGCGCCGCCTCCGACGGCGAGGCTGGAATGCCCAGCTTGCGGCGGCGGCCGACATGCTCGAGCGCCTGCAAGAAGGAACGGCACCACGAGAAAGTGTCCTGCTGCTTAACACCTGCGAGCAAGGCTTCATGGCGAGCCTGGCGTTCGTCGAGATCCATATCGAGCGCGGTCTTGACGGCGTCGGCCATCTCCTCGACGTCGTAGGGATTGACGATCAGCGCGTCTTTCATCTGCTCTGCCGCGCCTGCGAAGCGCGACAGGATGAGCACGCCGGGGTCCGCAGGATCCTGGGCCGCAACGTATTCCTTGGCGACGAGATTCATGCCGTCGCGCAGTGGGGTGACGAAACCGACCCGCGAGGATCGATAGACGTCGACCAGCATCCTGCGGGGCGCGGCGCGATGGATATAGTGGATCGGCACCCAGTCGAGCTCGCCGTAACGGCCGTTGATGCGGCCCGAAAGCGTCTCAAGCTCGTGGCGGATTTCCGTATAGGCCCGCATCGTCTCTCGCGTCGGCGGCGCGATCTGCGAGAGAATCACGCGACGCCGGTATTGCGGATACTTTTCGAGGAAGCGTCCGAAGGCGCGGAACTTCTGCGGAAGGCCCTTCGTATAATCGAGGCGGTCGACGCCCAATATCCGCGTGGCGTTCGTGACGGGCTCGCGGGTGCGGCGCGTGCGGGCGCCGACGAATGCTTCGACGTCGATGCCGACGGGGAAGCTCGCGATCGACAGCTCGCGGTCGAAGGCGCGTATGCGGCCATCCTGGAGGATGCGGCCGAACACGCCGTCCTGCAGATAGTCGATGAGATTGCCGACGTCGACTTTAGTTTGCAGGCCGATGAGATCGTAGGAGGCGAGGCCGCGCGCCAGCTCGCGGTGCTCCGGTATGGCGAGGAACATCTGCGCGGGCGGTACGGGAATGTGCAGGAAGAAGCCGATGGGGTTCGTCACGCCGAGGGCGCGCAACTCCATGGCGAGCGGTATCATGTGATAGTCGTGCACCCAGATGGTGTCGTCTGGCTTCAGCAGCGGATATAGCGCGCGCGCAAAGCGGCGGTTCACGGCCAGGTAGCGCTCGTAATAGCCGGCGTCGAACTTGGCGATGTCCAGCCGTGCGTGGAACACGGGCCAGAGCACGTTGTTCGAGTAGCCGGTGTAGTAACCCTCGTGCTCGCGTGTGCTGAGGGGCAGCGTGGCGATCGTCGTGCCGTCGAGCTGCGTTATATCGGGCGTGGTGCGCTGCTCGTCGTTGCGGTCGCCTGTGCGGCCGTTCCACCCAAGCCAAAGGCCTTCGCGGCTGCGCAGCGTATCGGCGAGCGCAACGGCCATCCCGCCGGCCTGCGAGGCCTTCGAGATGTCGGCGACGCGGTTCGACACCAGAACGATCCGGCTCATAGTTCTCCCGTTGATAGCGAGAGTGAATTCCCCTAGCAGACAACCAATTGGTGAACGTTATGGTTCCATCTGAGCAAATCCGCTCACCGCGCTGCCCAGGCCTCCTCCCAGCCCCGCGACAGTTTCATGCCCGTGTTAATGATGCCTGCCATGCAGTACGTCTGCGGAATGTTGCCCCATAGCTCGCCGGTTGCCGGGTGAATATCCTCGCTGAGGACGCCGAAGGAATTCGCGCGCGAGAGGACGTCGGTGAAGATATCGCGCGCCTTGGCCTTCTCGCCGATAGAGGTCAGCGCATCGGCGTACCAGAGCTGGCAAACGAGGAACGACGTCTCAGGCTCGCCGAAGTCGTCCTCGGCGATATAGCGCATCATGTAACCATTGCGGCTGAGCTCGCGGCCGATCACCTCCACCGTGCGCCGGTAGCGTTCGTCGTCGGGACGCACGAGGCCGAGGTCGGCAATGAGCAGAGCGCTGGCGTCGAGGTCGTCGTGGTCGAGGGCGCCGGCGAATGCACCCCACTTCGCGCTCCACGCACGCTCGAGAATGTCGGTGCGGAGCTTGTCGGCGGTCTCGCGCCAATAGCCCGCGCGATCATCGAGGGAGAGCAATCCGGCGAGGCGGGCAAGCCGGTCACATGCAACCCAGCACATGGTTGCGGAATGGGTGTGGATGCGCTTGCGGCCGCGGTATTCCCACGGACCGGCGTCGGGCTCGAGATAGAGGCGCCGCGCCTGATGGCCGAGCGGCTCGAGACGGCGGAAGAGGCTGGCATCGCCCATGCCCGGCAGGCGCTCGTCGATGAACATATGCGATGCGCCGAGGATCACGCTGCCATAGGCGTCGTGCTGCGTCTGCTCGACGGCCTGGTTCCCGACGCGGACTGGCCCCATGCCGCGATAGCCGGCGAGGTCGGCGGCGATGCGCTCATCGAGCGGCTGGTTGGGAATGATGCCGTAGACGGGCTGCAGCGGCGGCTCGACGTCGACCGCAATGGTGGTGATGTAGTTGAGATACCCTTCCATCGTCTGCGTCGCGCCGAGCCGGTTCAGCGCGTTGATGACGAAGGCGGCGTCACGCAGCCAGCAGAAACGATAATCCCACGTACGGGGCGTGTTCGGCGCTTCGGGGATCGAAGTCGTATGGGCGGCGATGATGGCGCCGGTTTCTTCGAAGCTGCATAGCTTCAGCGTGATAGCGGCGCGGATGATGGCTCCCTGCCAGTCGAGCGGGATGCCGAGACCGCGCACCCAGCCAAGCCAGTAGCTTCGCGTGCGCTCCAAAAACTCGCGGGCCGTGGTATCGACGGCGGCATCGAGCGGCTCGTCCGGCCCGAGAATGAGCGACACCGGATGGGTGAGCGCGAATGGCGTTTCATGGGCGATGTAGGAGAGGGGCGCGTCGGTGGTGACGCGCAGAGCATGGGTGCCGCCGTTGTAGCGGATGTGGTTGGAGCCTATCGCGGCGATTTCTGCCTTGCGGCCGTAGCCGAAGGTCGGGCGTATGCGAATGGAGATGCGCGGCAGACCCTTGATGGGCTCGATGCGGCGGACGATCTGCGCGGGATGGAACGCGCGCTCGTAGAGCATGAACCGGGGCGCGAAATCGGTGATGCGCACGGCGTTGCCGGCGGCATCCTCCAGCACCGTCTCGACCACCGCCGTGTTGCGCACGTACTGCGCGCGGGAAGAAACCTGTCCGTGCAGCACGACGTCGCAAAAGCCCTTCTCCTCGTCGCCGGCGAGCAGACGGGAGAATACGGGATCGCCGTCGAGACGCGGGAAACACCACCAGACGATGCGCGCGTTGGTGTTGACGAGCGCGGCGATGCGCCCGTTGCCGATGGGTGCCAAATCGAGGTCGACGGCATCGGTCAAAGTTTTATTCCGATTGGGCATTTCATCCCCTGAGGAGAGTGCAAACCCGCCTTTAGGGCGTCGGTCAACGCCTGTCCAGGGACGCGGAAAATTTGGTGAAAAATGCTAAGTTTGTGCAAAACGCGAGGCGTGCGCGGCTGTGCGCGCTGCTTCGGTTTCAATACCGGCCGAAGGGGGATTGAGAGAATTCGGAAGAGACGAGTCGACGCGGGAGCATACGCAGAGCGAGTTTAGTAGACTCGCCGGCACGCTGCCCGCGCCGACTGCGCCGTGATACGCAATACCCAGTTCCCGGCGCCCATCGACACTAAAACTGAAATGTCTTTCGACAAAGCAAATGGACTTCGCCGAAGCCCGTGCGGAAGCGCTCACGTTTCCTCATCCGGCGTGTCGATCCAGGGGCGTTCCTCCCGTCGTCGCAAGAGCCAGCCGATCAACGGCAGCAGGAGGGCGGGCGGAATGATCCAAAGCGCGACTTGCAGCAACTTGCCGGTAAGGCCTGGGACAAAGAGCCGCCACCCGAGCACGTAGGCGCGGTAGGCGGCGCGCGCGGTCTGATCGGCGCTGAGGGCGAGCAGAAGCTGGCGATAAAATGAAAGCTCCGCGCCCATGGCCTGATGGAAGCCAGTGTCTACCGGTCCTGGCGCAAGCGCCATGATGCGAACGCCGCGACCGGCGTTCTCGGTGGCGATGGCCCGCGTCAGCGAAACGACGTAAGCCTTGCTGGCGTAGTAGGCGGCCTGGTTCGGTCCGGGCACCAGACCGCCGAGGGATGCGACATTGAGTATCCCCCCGCGGCCCCGCGCCAGCATCCGTGGCAATGCGTGGCGGGTGAGCCGGGTGAGCGCCGCCGCATTGACGTCGAGCAACGTGTCGATGGCCGTTTCGGGATGGCTGACGAAAGGGCCGGCGAGCCCGACGCCGGCGCAGTTCACGAGCACGTCGAGATAAAAGCCTTCGGCGGCAAGTGCGGCATCGATGCGTTGCGCCGCATCCCTGTCGGCGACGTCGAGGGCGAGTGCGACGGTCTTAACGTTATACTTATCGGCTATCGCCGCAGCGGCGGCGTCGAGCGCCGCAGCCCCCCGTGCGATGATGGCGACGGGGTGGCCGGCGCGGGCGAAGCGCCGCGCGATCGCAAGGCCAATCCCGCGCGATCCGCCGGTGACGACCACCATCGGCTGCAAATGGGCGACGGCCGCGAGGGCATCGGCTCGGGGCTCGGCGTTGCGGGACAACCAGAGATCGATAAAACGGCGCAGCACGCGGCATCCCTTTTTCAGACGGGAGGCTGACCGTCCTAGCAGAACGGGGCGATAGGCGCGAGCGCGCGGCGCCGCTCAAATGCTGAGACGGTTGCCAGTCGCGTCAATGGCGGAGACGCGCGTCAGGACTGCTCGAGCACCGGGGCGTGCGCGGCGAGGGCTTCCAAATAACGGGCATAGGTGCTGCCGGACCAGCGCTGCGCGGCGGCGCGTACGCCATCCGCATCGATCCAGCGGGCAGCGAAGGCGATGTCCTCGAGGCAGCCGATCTTGCGCCCGCTTTCCTGCTCGAGCCGGCGTACGCGTTGCGCGGCCTCAAGCAGCGAATCCGGCGTGCCGGTATCGAACCACGTCTCTCCGGGCGGCAGGATCTCCGCGAAGAGGTTGCCGCGTTTCAGGTAGGCACGGTTGACGTCGGTGATCTCGATTTCACCGCGCGCGGAGGGCTGCACGGCAGCGGCGATGTCGGCGGCGAGGCCGTCATAGATGTAAAGCCCGGTCACGGCATAGTTCGACTGCGGTTCGCGGGGCTTTTCCTCGATAGCGGAGGCGATGCCATTTTCGTCCAGCGACACGATGCCGAAGGCCTGCGGGTTGTCGACAGGGGTGGCGAAGACGGTGGCACCCGATACGCGGCCGAATGCGTTGCGCATGAGCTTCGCGGTGGCCCCGCCCAGGAAGAGGTTGTCGCCAAGCACAAGCGTTGCCGGCTCGCCGCGTGTGAACGCGTCTGCGATGATGAGTGCCTCGGCGATACCGCGGGGCTGCGCCTGCTCGGCGTAGGTCATCGAGATGCCGAACTGGGAGCCATCGCCCAGCAGCCGCCGGAATGCGGGCAGGCTTTCGGGCGTCGATATGAGCATGATCTCGCGGATGCCGGCCGCCATGAGCAGGGCGACGGGATGGAAGATCATCGGCGTGTCGTAGATGGGCAGGAGCTGCTTGGAGATCACGCCCGTTGCCGGCAGCAACCGCGTGCCGCGGCCACCGGCTAGGACGATGCCACGCACGGAAATGCTCCCAGGCGTTTGATGATCTTGCCCTCGATGACGACTTCCTCGATGCGGCTGCGCCACTCTTCCAACGCGCGGTACCAATCGAGGGTGAGCGTGTCGAGGCTGCGCGACAGACGCTTGGTTTCAAGCGCGCCGACGATCTCGCGGACGCCGTCCTCGACGCCCATCGTGGTGGTGTAGCCGAGCGCGGCGATGCGGTCGAACGCCACGCGATAGGAGCGGGTGTCCGGGTCGCCGTACCAATCGATCTCGACGTCGCGCGGCACGAGGGCGGCGACGCGATCGGCGAGCGCGCGGATCTGCACGTTGAGGTCGTTGGCGCCGGCGTTGAAGACATTGCCATTGATTGCTTTGGCGTCTGCTCCGAGCATGAACTCCAGCGCGCGGGCGGCGTCACGCACGTGGATCATCGGGCGCCACTGCGTGCCGTCACGCATCAGGGCCAGCTTGCCGGTGCGCCAGGCGGTTTCCGTCATGCCGTTGATGGCGAGATCGAAGCGCATACGCGGACTGACGCCGAACAGGGTTGCGAAGCGCACGATGCCGACGGTGAAATCGCCGGAGGCCAGCGGACGGATATCGTTCTCCGCGGCGAGGTTGGCTTTCGCGTAGACCGTCAGCGGATTGGGCGTGCAATCCTCATCGAGGATCTGCGATGGCGGGAAAAAGCCGTAGATGGAACACGAGGACGGCATCACGTAGCGCGGAACGCCCGCCTCTTTGGCGAGGCGTGCGTTGCGGGCCCGCGAGAGGTGGTTGATCTCCCACGTCTCATCGGTGAATGCATCGCCCAGCGGATCGTTGGACAGCGCGGCAAGATCGATGACGGCATGGACGCCTTCGAACACGGACGGCGGCAACAAGCGCACGTCGCTGCGCAGCTTCGTCAGGTTCGCATGGTCGGCAAGCTTGTCGATGCCGAAGAAGAAGCGGTCGACCGCAATGACAGTCCAGCCGGAGTTCAGCAGCTGCGGCACGAGCACGCTGCCGATGTAGCCGCCGGCGCCCGTGACCAAAATCGTTCTGTTTTTCATCCCAGCCCGTTCGAATTCTGCGCGGTTGAATGCGCCGGTAAACTATGCGCGGAAGCGGCTGATGCGCAGGGCCTTTCGCTCGCTATACTTAAAGGCCGCGGGCTGCCAAAAGCTCCCTGCCCCATTGCCAGAAATCAGCGAGGAAACTTTGTCAGGGTTCGTCCCATTCAACCGCGCGCCCGTGACAGGCCGCGAGCTGGAGCTCATCGCGGAGGCGCTGAATGCTCCGCACATGGCGGCCGACGGCGTGCACACCAAGTGGTGCCAGGCGTGGCTCACGGAGCGGCTGGGCGCGCCGCATGTGCTGCTGACGACATCCTGCACCTCGGCGCTGGAGCTTGCCGCCATACTCTGCGGCATAGGTCCGGGCGATGAAGTCATCATGCCGTCGTTCACATTCGTTTCGACGGCGAACGCCATCGTGATGCGCGGCGGGACGCCGGTTTTCGTCGACATCCGTCCCGATACGCTGAATATCGACGAGAAGCGCATCGAAGCTGCCATTACCGAGCGCACGCGGGCGATCTATGTGGTGCACTATGCGGGCGTCTGCGCGGAGATGGATGCCATCAACGCCATCGCCCGGCGGCATGGGCTCCTGGTGGTGGAGGATGCCGCGCAGGCGCTGCTGTGCAGCTATAAGGGAAAGGCGGCGGGCGCGCTCGCGGATATGGCGTGTTTCAGCTTCCACGAGACGAAGAACGTCGTGAGCGGCGAAGGCGGGGCGCTCGTCATGTCGTCGGCGGATCAATATGTGCGCTCACGGGTTCACGCGGAAAAGGGCACGAACCGCACCGCTTTCATGCTCGGTCAGGTCGACAAGTACACCTGGGTGGACAAAGGCGCATCCTATATGCCGAGCGAGATCACCGCGGCGGTGCTGCGGGCTCAGCTCGAGCGCGCGGAGGACATCATCGCCGACCGGCTCGCCACCTGGCAGCGCTATCACGAGGCTTTTGCGCAGGCGGAGCGGGATGGTCTGCTGCGTCGGCCGGTGGTGCCGCAAGAATGCGTCCACAATGGCCATATTTACTATGTGCTTCTGCCTGACAACGGGCAACGCAATGCGATGATCGCCACGCTGAAGGCGAACAACGTCGGCTCGGCGTTCCACTACATTCCGCTGCATTCCTCGCCCGCGGGCGAAAGGTTCGGGCGTGTCCACGGCGATATGACGGTGACCGACACGCTGCCGGGGCGCCTCCTGCGCATGCCGCTTTGGTACGGAATGGGGACAGCGGCGGATGCCGCCGCCGAAGCTTTGCTGAAAGCGCTGCGCGTGCCACATCCGGCCTGAGCGCGCCGTTCGCCGTGGGGCGGGTGCTGCGACGCGCCGCCCATCGCGGGCATCGGTCGGCATCGGCAACTCGCCAACGATTAACGCTAAATTGTATGCAAACATGCCGTTGGCGGCCGGCGCTTCTATTGTCGGTCCGTCGCCAGCGCCTTTTGTGTCCGGCACGCCAGAAGCCTTTCCGGCTCAAGGGGATCGATTGAAGATGTCGGCCGAAGCCGTCCGCCCCGAATTCCATTGGACGAGCGATGCGCACTACTGGATCGCACTTCTGCGGTCCGGGCTGCGCACGATCGTGCTGTCGGTTCTCTTCTTCCTGGTTCTGGCCACCGCTTATCTTTTCATCGTGCCGCCGCGCTATGCGGCGAGCACCGAAATCTTCCTCGATCCGCGCGGGCTGCAGGTCATCCAGAACGACGTGACTCCGCGCTCGGAGACGAACGAGCTTGCGGTGTCGCTGGTGGAAAGCCAGTTGCGCATCGCCCAATCGGAAGCCGTGCTCCGGGAGGTGGTGCAGCATCTGAGGCTCGATCAGGATCCGGAGTTCGTGCGGCCGCCGGGCCTCTTGAGCAGCGTACGCGGGTTGCTCTCCTCACCCATCCATGAGGACGACAGCACGCGGGCCCTGCGCGAG
>Ga0180220_1000612_pt1 | contig 35751 bp, 35 predicted proteins | sample eDN5th37CBELigBY_FD_151335 | JGI IMG/M metagenome (GOLD analysis project Ga0180220, IMG submission 151335) | Enriched backyard soil microbial communities from Emeryville, California, USA - eDNA 5th pass 37_C BE-Lig BY (version 2) (version 2) | ecosystem: Environmental > Terrestrial > Soil >... | reverse complement strand
CTCCGCGGCAGGGGCATCGACAGCCTCCCGAGCATCAAGACACAGGATCCGGCAGACTGAGCAAACGACAACCAGGTGGCCTAGTTTTCGCCCGTCGTTTTGGCAGGTTCTTCAACCGTCGTCGACAGATTGACTCGCCCGTGTCGATTGGCCCACCCGATAGGCGGTGATTCGATCGGCGATGCGCGGAAGTGGCCGTCGAAGTTCGAGGTTCGCGACGTGCGATCACCGGTCGATCGGCGAGCACTAGGCGGGCCATTGCTGCGTCCCCTGTAAGTCTTGACTCATGAAGACCCCGACTTCGCAGGATCGAAGCCGCAGCTCACCTGTTGATTGGCTCTTTGCCCTCTTGATCTACCTTCTGGCGGGACTGGTCGCCGTTCCGCTGGAACACCTTCGACTCTTGGCGTTTGAGCCCGGCGAGCCGGTCGAGCCGCTCGAGTTCTGGAGGGGGGTCGTTACGGTCGGAGTGACCCTCGTTCTCGGCGCGGTGGCGTTCTTCCCGCTCAGCGCACGGCACGCGCGGCAGCTCGCGACGCTATCGCTATCCATGTTCTTGACGACTTACGTCCTCGCTGCAGTAGTTGTTGCGGTCGCAACGGCTGGCGCCTCGCAAGTTGTCTTGTGGGTAGCCGGGCTAATTGTCGTAGCGGGCGGAGCGGTCGGCGCCGCGGCAATCGTCGCGATGGCGGGCAGCAGGTGACCTCGTCCCGACCACGTGAGACGAGAGCACACGCGCGGTGGATCACCGTCTCACGTCGGTCCCTCAGCGGGCAGCGAGCGTGAGACGCTCCGTTCATTCGAGATACCTCCGGGTTGGCCTCTGTGAGCGCCCGCGTCGTTCATGGCGGCCGGATGCTCGGTTAGCCTGCCCGACCATCAGGCCGCTGGGCGGAGGCTATTCGCGCACGCCGCGGAAGTGCGAAGCCTCCTGACCTGGGATTCTTTCGTTCTCTTGTCCGAACTACCTCTGGACAATCCTCGAGGCGCGCGAACCTAGAACCCGCAGAATCTTCAGTCCCAACTGGCGTCGAAACGAGCAAACCAGTCCGAACTACCTCTGGAATCGACCCTCTGAATTGAAGTGGGCCGGACTGACCTGTCTCGCGCAAGGCGGCGGGTCTCGGTCCCAGGCGCTCGCCGCCGCCACCAAGGTGCGCGCTCAGGCGAACTCGACGAGGTTGGCGGGGGTCGCACCGCTCTTGAGGGCGGTGAGCTGCCGCCTGAGCAGTGACTCCACAGCATCCGTCATAGTGCTGACCTTCCCGCCGACGTGGGGCGAGATGAGCACGCCCGGCATGCGCCAGAGCGGATGCGACGGCGGAAGCGGCTCGGGGTCGGTCACGTCGAGCGCCGCGCGCAGCCGTCCCGACTCGAGCTCGATGAGGAGAGCCGCCGTATCCACCACTGGTCCGCGGCCGATGTTCACCAAGAGTGCCCCTTCGCGGAGGCGGCCGAGGAATGAGGCGTCGACCATTCCGCGAGTCGAATCGTCGAGCGGAAGGCAGACGACGACGGCATCCGCCTCGGGGAGAAGGCGCGCGAGATCATCGGGCCCCGCGACGTCGCCCCGCGAGTCGCGACGCCGGGATCGACCGACGCGCACGGCATCGGCTCCGAAGGGTGCCAGCCGGTCGACGAATGCTCCCGCGAGACCGCCGGCGCCGAGGATCACGACGCGCAGGCCAAGCAGGCCACGCGTGACGTCCGAACTCCATGTGCCGCTGATCTGCTGTGCGGCGTACCTCGGAAGGTCGCGCTGGGCGGCGAGGAGCAGGGCGATCCCGATCTCCGCCGCGGGTCCCTCGTGCACTCCGGCGGCGTTCGCGAACGCGATGCCGGACGGGAGGTGATCGGCGACGCCGTCATAGCCGATGCTCTGGCTCTGCACGAGTCGCACCTCGACGTCGGCGAGCGCCGTGAGGAGGGACGGATCGCTCTGGTACGGCGGCACGACGACGTCGATGGCCGACCACGGCGGGGCGCCCACGAGATCCCATACAGCGATGTCGGCGCATCCCGACAGGCGCTGCGCGAGCTCCTCGGTCGGCACGCTGACGCGCATCACAGCTTCCGATAGATCTCGATCACCGCGGAGTCGTCGCGGCGTCCGAGCCCTCGATCGCGAGCCGTGCCGAAGACGGTACGGGCGGCCCGAGCAAGCACGGGTTCATGCGCGGCGGACTCGGCGGCTTCGACCACGAGCCCCATGTCCTTGACGAAGATGTCGACCGCGCTGCGCACCGGCGGCGCCTCGTCGAGCATCCGCGCGCCCCGGTCGTCGAGCATGAACGAGCGGGCCGCGCCCTGCCTCACGACCTCCCACGCCGCGCGCGGATCGAGGCCCAGCGCCTCCGCGAAGGACAACGCCTCCGCGGCGGCGACGATGTGCACGCCGCACAGCAGCTGGTTGACGAGCTTCATCCGCTGCCCGTCCCCACTCTCAGCACCTACGACGGGCGCGGATGCGGCGAGAGCATCGAGCAGCGGACGAACCCGTGCGATCTCGCCCTCGGATCCCGCGACCATAACCAGGAGCTCGCCCGCGGCGGCCCGTTCCACGCCCCCCGACACGGGCGCGTCGACGACGGCGATGTCCGAGTCCGCGAGCCGCTCAGCCCACGAGCGGACAGCGGTGTCTCCGACGGTCGCCATGACGAGCACGATCGACCCCGGGCGCAACGCCGACGCGGCGCCCCCGTCTCCGAAGAGGACCGCCTCGGCCTGCCCGGGTGTCGCGACCATGAGGACGAGAACGTCGGCGGTCTGCGCCGCCTCTGCGGGCGAGCCGGCGATCCGGCCGCCCGCTGCGGCGAGCGTCGCGACCGCATCCGCGGCGACGTCGAACCCCGTCACCTCGAAGCCGGCCTCGACCGCCACGCGGGCCATCGGCCCGCCCATCGCGCCGAGGCCGACCCACCCGATGCGGAGCCCGGTCATGCGGCCGGACGGAAGACCGGCAAGGTGACCTGCTCGTCGACGTCCTCGTACGTCACCGTCACAGGCGCGTCGATGCGCAGATCATCCGGCTGATAGTCGACGAGGTTCGACATCATGACCGGGCCTTCCTCGAGGCGCACCAGCACGATCGCGATCGGCACGTCGCCCTCGAAGGGGTTGCCCTTCGCACGCTCGAGCACGCTGTAGCTGTAGATCGTGCCGTTGCCGCTGACGGGCGTCCATGTGAACTCCCGCGACGAGCAGTAGTGGCACACCGGACCGGGGTAGTACCAGAAACGGCCGCACCGGTCGCACTTCTGCAGTTCCATCCGATGCGCTTTCGCGGCCTGCCAGAACCGCTCGTGGTCGGGGGTGATTGTCGGCAGCGGCCGATGGATCTTGCCCATGTCTGTCTCCTTCCGGCTCAGGCTCGCGAGGCGCCTAGGATGCTGACGGTGAAGTTTGAGGCGACGGCGCTCGCACTCGTGACGAGGGCGATCTCGGCGTCGTCCACCTGGCGCCCCTGGGCTTCTCCACGGAGTTGGCGCACCGCCTCTGCGAAGCTCATCATGCCGCCGCTCGCTCCGGGGTGGGCGAAACTGAGCAACCCGCCGTGCGTGTTGATCGGGAGCTTGCCGCCGAGGTCGCCGTGCTCGCGCACGAAGGCTCCCGCGCCCCCACGCTCCGCGAACCCGAGATCTTCCAACTGCACGGCGACGGTGATGGTGAACGAGTCGTAGATCATCGCGACGTCGACGTCGTCGCGCGAGATTCCGGCCTGCCCGAACGCACGGTCGCCCGCGATGTCGACGACGGTGCGGACGAGGTCGTGCTTGCCGTCCATCGAACCTTCCGCGAGCTGACCCATGTGGTAATAAGACTGCGCCTGGCCGATGCCCAGGAACTCGACCTCGCGCTTCGGATCCTTGCTCGCGCCCCGCGCCGAGACGACGTATGCGGTCGCGCCGTCCGAGACGAGCGAGCAGTCGAGGCGGTGCAGCGGTGAGGAGATGACCGGGGAGTTCAGCACGTCGTCGACCGTGATCTCGTCGCGGTAGGTCGCCAGCGGATTGCGGCTCGCGTGCCGTCGCACCATGACGGCGATCTCGGCGAGGTCGGCCTCCGTCGCACCGGTCTCGTGGAAGTAGCGCTGCGCGAGCAAGCCGTAGTAGGACGGGATGGTCGCGCCGTACGGGTACTCCCAGTCGAGGTTGTGCGCACCGACCGACGCCATCATCGCCGATCCGGACAGGTGCCCTGTCGCGAGCTTCTCGCCGCCGACGAGCAGAACGTTCTTGCACAGCCCCGATTCGACGGCCTGCTTCGCTCGCTCGAGGGCCAGCCCGTACGAGGCTCCCCCCGCCATCTCAGTGTCGGCGAGCGTCTTGACGTAGATCCCGAGGGTCTCGGAGACGATGATGTGGTACCGCGGCGACATGTGGAAGGCGGGGTGCAGAATGATCCCGTCGATGTCGTGGGCGGTGAGGCCAGCGTCTTCGATCGCCTTCAGCGAGGCGTCGACGATGAGCCCGAGGGTCGTCATCTCGGGCACCTTGCCGATCTTGGATTCGCCGATGCCGGCGATCACGGCGTCTGTCACGTCACTGTTCCTCTCGTGTTGCGTGGGTCATGCGGAGACGAGCCCCTCGAGCGACCCCGTCCGAACACCGCGTCGGATCGGGACGCACTCGTCCGGGAAGTCCGATCGGATCTCGACACCGTCGGCGACGACGGCGTCGAGGAAGCCGGCGAGCTGCTCGACGGCCGGTGAGTTGTCGTGGAGCACGAGAACGGTCCAGTCCTGCCGATCGATGTCTGCCCGGGCGCGCGCCGGCCATCCGGTCGCATCCTCCCAGTCGCGCGGCACGCTGTTCCACAGCACAAGGCTGTAACCGCCGCGCTCGAGCAGATCGATGGCCTGGGGGCTCAGCAGGTGCGGCCCGAGGACGCCGCCGTCGCCCCACGGCCGGAAGAAGCGCTCCTCTGAGGCGAGGTCGCCGAGAAGGTCCTGATTGGCGGCGATCTCCTTCTCCGGTGCGGCGGGATCGTCCGTGCGTCCGAGCAGCACGCTGTGCGTCATCGTGTGATTTCCGACGCGATGACCCTCGCCTCTCGCCCGTGCGACGAGGTCCCTCCGGCCCGGCTTCTGCAGATCGGTGCCCACCACGAAGAAGGTCGCGGTGAGCCCGCGATCGCGCAGCACGTCGAGCACGGCCTCGGTGATACCCGGCACCGGGCCGTTGTCGAACGTGAGCGTGAGTCGCCGCGTCATGCGACCCCCTGGCGGGCGACGATGCGATTGCGCAGCTCGCCGACCCCCTCGATGCGCGTGACGAGCTCGTCACCGACGTTCAGGTAGCGCGGCGGGACCATCCCGAGCCCGACTCCTGAAGGCGTGCCTGTGAAGATCACATCGCCGGGGAGGAGGGTCGTGATACTCGAGAGCTGTGCGATGAGGCGACTCACCGAGGAGGTCATGAACGACGTCCGCGAGCTCTGCACCGTCTCGCCGTTGACGACCGTCTCGAGCGCGACGTCGTCGGGATCGTCGAGTTCGTCGGGCGTGACCAGGACGGGCCCCATGGGCGCGAACTTGGGGAACGACTTGCCGAGACTGAACTGAGGCGTCACCCCGACGTGCTGCGTGATGCGCTCGGAGATGTCCTGCCCGATCGTGAGGCCTGCGACGTGGCTCCATGCATCCTCTTCGCGGATGCCGTGTCCGCCGCGCCCGATCACGGCGACGAGCTCGACCTCCCAGTCGACGTGTCCGCCCGGGTGCGGGATGTCGTCGTACGGTCCGGCGATCGAGGAGACGTACTTCGTGAACACCACCGGCACGTCGTGTGCGAGGCCCACCTCATCGACATGGTCGCGGTAGTTGAGCCCCACGGCGAAGAGCTGGCGCGGAGTGGGTACCGGCGAGCAGAGCTGACGCGGGTCGAACCCCTCAGCGCCGGCGAGGGATGCCGTCTGCGCCCATGCGCGGAACTCGTCCCAGCGCTCGTACACGGACTGGGGGTCAGAGGAGAAGGTGCCGCCACTGGACCGTTCTACGTCGAGGGCTCGATCACCGTCGACAAGTACGAGCCGTCCGGCGAGATTGGCTAGGCGCATCGTTGCTTCCTGCGAGAAGGATCGTTGTAGTCTCGACAGTAGGGCCTTGTATTCGAAACGTCAATAACTTTCGAATTCTTGGTTGGTTTGCAGGATTGAACTGCGGATGCCGCGACGCCGCGCATCCGTTCGGAAGGACCTCGATGATCGAACTCCTCCACGCCACCGACCGGCTGCGCGAGCTCCTCGACCCCGACGCCGACTTCGAGACGATCGCCTCCGGTTTCGTCTTCACAGAGGGCCCCGCGTGGCAGCCGGCGACCTCGACGCTCACCTTCAGCGACCTCCGCGGCGACGCGCGATGGAGCTGGCGCGCGGACCGCGGTGCCAGGCTCGAGGCACGCCCCGCGTGGAAGGTCAACGGAGCAACCGTCGACCTCGACGGCTCGATCCTGCTCTGCGAGCACGCTTCGAGCTCAGTGGTGCGCGTGCGTGCCGACGGCGCACGGGAGATCGTGGCGTTCCACTTCGAGGGCACCTACCTCAACAGTCCCAACGACGTGGTCGTACGCTCCGACGGAAGCGTCTGGTTCACCGATTCGAACTACGGCAGGTGGAAGCACGTCGTGGGCGTCGAGCGGCCCTTCGAGCTCGGCTTCCAGGGTGTCTATCGCGTGCCCCCGGGAGGTGGGGACGTCGAACTCGTCGTCGCACGAGACGAGTTCGAACAGCCCAACGGGCTCTGTTTCTCCCCCGACGAGTCCGTCCTCTACGTCGACGACGTCGACGACCTCAAAGCGTTCGACGTACGCCCCGACGGCACTCTCGGTCCCGCTCGCATCGTGTGCTCGGGCATGGGCAGTGCCGGCGCGGAGACGGGCAACCCCGACGGCATGCGCTGCGACGAGCAGGGCAACGTGTGGGTGACGGCACGCGACGGCCTCTGGGTGTTCGACCCCGCGGGCGAGCTGCTCGGCATCATCCGCACGCCCGAGGTGTGTGCCAACCTCACCTGGGGCGGTGACGACTGGCGCACGCTCTTCCTGTGCACGTCGACGACGGTGCGCACCCTGCGCACCCGTGTCGCGTCGGATCCACGGGCGCGCCACGGCATCCCGGGCTGAGTCCGCGATCGGGCGCGGCCTCGCGCGGCCGTCGCCTGCGCGGCAGGTCTCGCGGCGAGGCCGGAGACGCTCACCCCTCGACCGGAACGAACCGCCGTAGCTGTCTCACGTGATGCGGCCCGAGCTCATCGAGGGTCGGCGCACCGAGGAGCTGCAGTGTGCGGCGCATCTGTGCCGACAGGATGTCGAGCGCGCGATCCACGCCTGCGCGTCCGCCGGCCATGAGCCCGTACACGTACGCGCGCCCGATGAGCACATTGCGAGCGCCCAGAGCCACTGCCGCCACGATGTCGGCCCCCGACATGACCCCCGTGTCGAGCCAGATCTCCACGTCGGCGCCGACCTCGCGCACGACTTCGGGCAGCAGGTGGAACGGCACGGGTGCCCGGTCCAGCTGACGCCCACCGTGGTTCGAGAGCACGATGCCGTCGACCCCGGTCGCGGCGATGCGCCTCGCATCGTGGAGTGACTGCACTCCCTTCACGACCACTTTCCCCGGCCACTGCTCGCGGATCCACGCCAAGTCGTCATAGCCGAGCCGCGGATCGAACATCGTGTCGACGAGCGCCGCCACGGTGCCGCTCCAGCGGTCGAGTGAGGCGAACGACAGCGGCTCGGTGGTGAGGAAGTCGAACCACCACCGCGGTCGCGGGATCGCGTCGATGACCGTGCGCGGGGTGAGCGTCGGCGGAATCGTCATACCGTTGCGCACGTCTCGCAGCCGAGAGCCGGCGACCGCGGAGTCGACGGTCACGAGGAGCGTGTCGTACCCCGCCGCGGCGGCTCGCCCGACAAGCGCCATCGAGCGTTCTCGGTCCTTCCAGAGGTAGAGCTGGAACCAACGACGCCCATCCCCGCTTGCGGCCGCCACGTCCTCGATAGACGTCGTGCCCATCGTCGAGAGCGTGAACGGGATGCCGAACGCTGCGGCCGCGGCCGCCCCGGCGCGCTCCCCCTCACTGTGCATCATGCGCGTGAACCCGATCGGGGCGATCGCGAACGGATGACTGCTGCGGTGGCCCAGCACGTCCCGTGACGTGTCGACATCCGATACGTCTGTGAGCACCGTCGGATGGAACTCGACGTCCTCGAACGCCTGGCGGGCCCGCCGCAGCGACAGCTCGCTCTCGGCCGCGCCGTCGCCGAAGTCGAAGGCTGCGCGCGGTGTGCGACGCTTCGCGATTCGGCGCAGGTCGTGGATCGTGAGCGCCGCCTCGAGCCGTCGCCGGGTGGGCGACAGCACGGGGCGCTTGAACCGCAGGAGCGGCGCGAGGTCGTGAGGCCTCGGGATGCGGCGGGTGGTCATCGACTCAGAAGTACACGGAGCCGAGGGCCTCGCGATCGGTCATGTCGACGGCTTCGGCGACGCCGTCGCGCAGGAGCACGAGGCGGTCGCAGTGCTTCGCCAAGATCGTCACGTTCTGGTCCACCCAGAGAAGTCCCGCACCGAGCTCGCGGCAGCTCGCGACGGTGCTCGCGGAGATGCTCGCGACGGCCGTGGGCGAGAGGCCGAGGCTGAGCTCGTCGACCATGAGCAGGGAGGGGTTCGCGATGAGGCCGCGCGCGATCGCCACCTGCTGCTGCTGGCCGCCGCTCAGCAGTCCGGCCCTGCGGCCCAGCATGGGAACGATGGCCGGGAGCAACTCGACCACCCGGTCCCGCGCGGCGCGGTATTCGCGTACGCGGCCTCCGATCGCGCCGATCCGGAGATTCTCCTCGACCGTGAGGTTCGCGAACATCCGCCGCCCCTCGGGCACGTGCACGACGCCTCGACCGACCACGGAGACGGGATCCCGCTTGAGCGGCACGCCGTCGAAGTCGAGCCGCCGGGCGGTGCGGGGCAGCAGTCCCGAGATGACCTTGAGCAGCGTCGACTTCCCGGCGCCGTTCGGTCCGGCGACCCCGACGATCTCGCCGGGCGCGACGGAGAGTGAGAGGCCGTGCAGCACCGTCGCCTTGCCGTATCCGACGACGAGGTCTTCGATCTCGAGACCGCGGCCGGTGGCCGGCTGCGCCGCATCCGTGGTCATGACCCCTCCGTTCCTGCGGTCTCCTCGACCGGCTCGGCATCGACGCCCATGAAGGTCGCCGCGATCTCAGGACGCGCCAGCACCTCGGCGGGCTCCCCGTTGCCGATGACGCGCCCGTAGTCGAGCACCGTCATCTCGTCGGCGATGTCCAGGATGAATCCGATGTGGTGCGAGATCACCATGATCGTGAGTCCGAACCTGCGGTGGACCTCTTTGAGCGTCGCTCCGAGGCTCTCCATCTGCTTGACCGAGAGGCCCGCCGTCGGCTCGTCGAGCAGCAGCAGGCGGGCGTGGCCCACGAGACCGCGCGCGATCTCGACCCGCTTCTGCTCGCTCAAGTCGAGGTTCTTCGCGAGCAGCGCGCGACGGCTCTCGTCGATGCCCACAGCATCGAGCGCCCAGTGCGCCTCCGCCTCGAGCGCACGCTCGCGGCGACCCGTGGCCAGCCGACCGAGCAGGTCGGTCCAGAAGGAGCCCTTCTCGTCGGCATCCAGACCGAGCTTGACGTTGTCGAGCACGTCCAGGTCCGGCACGATGGCGGGCGTCTGGAAGGTCCGGACCACTCCGCGCTGACGGATGCGGTGGGGCGGCATCCCGCGCGTCGACTCGCCGAACACGCGGATGTCGCCTTTCGACGGCACGTACAGGCCCGACACCGCGTTCAGGAGCGTCGTCTTCCCGGCGCCGTTGGGGCCGATGATCGCGTGGACGCTTCCGGCCCGGATGCGCAGGTCCACGTCGGAGAGGGCGACGAACCCGCCGAAGGTCACTTCCACGCCGTCGACCTCGAGCGCCGGGATGTCGGCCTCGGCCTCCGTGGTCTCGTCGACGACGCGGGATGCCCCGCCGACGACGGTCGTCGCGGCGTCGGGATCGTGGTCGACGCGGCGCACGCGCGCCGACCGCCTCCGCGCGGCGAAGCGTCCGAGCGCGGGGACCATGCGCGTGATCCACGCCCCGACGCGCTGCAGGAGTCCGTAGATGCCCTCGGGCAGAAGGATGAGGAAGAACAGCAGTACTGCGGCGAACACGACAGCGGAGACGTGGCCGTCCCGCAGCAGGTATCCGGGCAGGATCGTGACGAGCAGCGCGCCGAGGATCGGACCCCCGACCGTGCCGGCACCGCCCACGACGAGCATTGCGAAGATGTTGACTGACTGCTTGATGCCGAAGCCCTCCGGTCCGAGGTACCCCACGACCCCGGCGTACAGCACCCCGGCGATAGCCGCCAGAACACAGCAGTAGGTGAAGGACAGCATCTTCATCCGACGGACGCGGATGCCCGCCGCAGCCGCGACCGCCTCATTCGTCTTCACCAGACGCAGCGCTCGACCGGTCTGCGAGTCCGTGAGAGAACAGGTCACGAACACGACGATGAGCAGCACGACGCACGTGAGCAGGAGGTAGGGCTTGCCGTGCGAGCCGACCAGCTCGTACTCGGGCACGGCGAGCCCGTTGGCACCGCCGAACACCGGGCGAAGCACGTCGCCCATGAGCACCGTCACCGTGAGGTATCCGAAGAACAGCGTCGCGACCGCGATGCCGAAGATCCGGTACCGCACGACGATGCTCCCGAGCAGCAGTGCGATGACCCCCGTGATCCCCACCCCCACGACCACCGCGAGTGGTGTGGGGAAGCCGGCATGTATTCGTAAGGCGGATGTCGCGTAAGCCCCTATTGCGACGAAGGCGGCCTGCCCGAACGAGACCTGCCCGGTGAAGCCCACGAGCACGTCGAGCCCGATCGCGGCGATCGCCCAGGCGACCGCTGCGATGAGGGTGTACTCGAGGGTGGTGTCGAGCGGCAGTGCGAGGCCGACGACCGTCACCCCACCCGCGATGACGAGGCTCGGGACGAGCGTGCGGTTCTTTGCGTCGCCGATGATCATCGGGAGACCACTCCTTCGTGGACGTTCGAGGTCACAGCCGGACGGCTTCCTGCTTGCCGAGCAGTCCTTGCGGGCGCAGGAGCATGACGATGAGGAGGATGACGAAGACGACGAGGACGCCGGCTTCGAGGTTGAACGCCACGATGGTGACGTTGGAGATGATTCCGACGATGACGCTCCCGAGGAGCGCGCCGGGAAGGCTCGTGAGTCCTCCGAGCACGATGCCTGTGAACGTGAAGAGGAGGTACGGCTCCATCATCGCCGGAGCGAGGAACGCGCTGGGCGCGAGCAGCACTCCGACGATGGTGCCGAGGATGGCGCTCAGGCCCCACGTGGCGGCGCTCAGCCTCGTGGCACGCAGTCCGAGCAGCCGAGCGGTGTCGGGCTGCTCGGCGAGCGCGCGGAAGCTCAGACCCGCACGCGTGTAGCGGAACAGGGCCCACAGCAGCACCATGATGACCGCTGCGACGGCCGCGATGAGCAGGCTCTGCGCCGGGAGCACCACCGAGGCGATCTGGATACCCTCGCCTTGGACGATCGTGGGGTAGCGGTAGGGCGCCAGGGCGCCCCACCGCCACTCCATGATCGCCAGCAGAAGAAGCGACAGCCCGAGGGTGCGGACGGTGATGTTGAGGTTGCCCGCGCTCGCCCGCGGCCGGATCACGAGGAAGTAGACGATGATCCCGAACACCCCGGACGCGACCAGCGCGATCGGCACCGCCGCCAGCAGCGGCAGGCCGGCGTCGGTGACGAGCGCCCAGGCGACGAACGCGCCGAGAGTCGCGAGCGTCCCCTGCGCGAAGTTCGCCACGCCCGTCGACTTGTACAGCATGACGATGGCGAATCCGATCATGCCGTAGAGCAGACCGACGGCGACTCCGCTGATCGCGGCCGAGATGTACAGATCCATGTCCTCAGTCCTTCGTGTCGACGGTGCTGCAGCGTTCCCGTCAGCCTGCCGCCGTGCAGCCGCCCACCGCTGAGTCATCCTCGCTGTATGGGCATTGGGCGATGACGTTGAACTCGGAGCCCTTGGGCTGGACGATGTACAGCGTCGCGAGGCCGATGTGGTCCTCAGCGGAGAAGCTCACCGGGGCGAACACGCCGGGCGAGACGTCCTCCTCGCTCCACGACTCGATCGTCTTCATGAGGCCCTCGCGGGTGAGCGGCGAGGTCTGCCGGATCGCCTGGACGATTCCCATGGCCGATGCGCATCCGATGTGGGCGATGGGGTCGTTCGCGAAGTCGCCGCCGGCGAGCAGCTCGATGCACTCGTTGTCGGCAGCGGCGGGCAACTGGGTCGCCGAGCCGAGGTAGAGGTGCTCAGCGGCCGCGACGTTGTACGAGTTGAGGAACGAGCCCGCGACCGCGGCACTCGTGCCCAGGACCCCCTTGGCCGGGAGTGCATTCTGGTCCACGAGCGCGTTGACGAACTTGGCGCTGTCGCTGCCGCCCGTGCTGATCACGACGAAGTCGGGCTCCGCTTCCTTGATCTGGAGCGCGATCGGCGTGTAGTCGGTGGTGCCGAGCTGGGCGACCGCCGAGCCGGCGAACTCGCCGCCGCCCTGCTCCGCCGCCTCTCGGGCGCGCTCGATCGCCGACTCGTACTCGCCGAGCGGGTTGACGACGACGAAGATGCTCCCGGCGCCGAACTCCTCGAAGCCGTATTGCACGAGCGCCGCCGTCTGGTCCTCGTACAGGGGCAGGATCTGGAAGACACCAGGGGCCGCGGGCTTGACGACCTCCGCGACGCCGTTGGTCGGGAACAGGAACGGCATTCCCGCGGAGCTCAGTGTCTTGTAGACCGCGGCGGCCGTCGCGGACCCGCACGCGCCGACCATGGCGAACTTGCTGTCGATGAAGCCGCGCACGTTCGCGAGCGCGCGCTGCGGGTCGTACGCGTCGTCGATCACCTCGAAGTCGATCTTGCGACCGTCGATGCCGCCCTCGGCATTGACCTTGTCGAAGTAGAGCTTCGCCGCATCCGTGCTGGGCGCGCAGCTAGCGGCCCCGGGACCGCTCAGCGTCTGGGACGCCGCGAGATAGATGGTGTCCTCTGTGACGCCGACCTCGGCGTCACTGTCCCCCCCGGCGCCCACGGCTCCCCCGCCGGAGCAGGCTGCGAGGATGAGGGCCAGTGCCGCGACGCCCACTGCGAGGGGCGTGAATTTCCGAGCGGATGAGATCCGCATTGACCTGCCTCCTTTCGCCGCCCCGTCGGCGACGGGGACGGGCACTTCGGGTCACGTCCGCGGCGTCGCACCGGTCGGCGCACCGTCGCGCGAGGACTCTTCCTCATTGCCACGAACTCGCGGACGACTGAGGCGACGCCCCGCCGACGGCCGTAGCCGAGAGAGGCGCCTATGCACTCGGTCGCTCGCAGGTCGAGGGACGTGGAAGCAACACAAGCAGCGGATATTCGAATTGTCAATACATTTTCGGGAAAAACTCCCGACCGATGCGGCTCGGGTCCACCGCGCCGCTGACGAACGCTCAGAGCGCCGATGATGAGATTCGAATTCATGCGCGATCTGCGAAACATGCGTTAGCCTGGCTGGGACATCGAGGTCGAAGGGAGCAATGTGGCCACATCATTCCGCGAGATCGCCCGAGGCATCGGGTTCACCGAAGGCCCGGTCTGGCTCGGCGAAGGACGACTCGCAGTCACGAGCATGTCCCGAGGACAGATCGTCACCCTCGCCCTCGACGGCACCCCTGACACCTCCGTCGAACGAATCGTGGAAACCGGTGGGGGGCCGAACGGTCTCGCCCTCGGGCGCGACGGCCGGCTGGCCGTGCTGCAGAACGCGAAGTTCCGCACCCGCTCCCTGCGCCCCGTCAGCGCCGGGATCCAGGTGGTCGACGGCGACGTGGTCACTGATCTCGTCACCCCGGCGAGCGTTGCGCCCAACGACGGGACCTATGGACCAGACGGTGCCCTCTGGTACACCGATCCGGGCACCGACGAGGAGCGCGGCCTCGCACCGCGCGTGCGCCGATGGGACCCCGCCACCGACGATGTGACGACCGTGGCCGAGGGCATCGCCTTCCCGAACGGCCTCGCGTTCGACGCGGACGCGAGCGCGCTGTTCGTCGCCGACTCCCATGGGGACCGCATCGTCCGGCTACCCAGGGAAGGTGCCACCCTCGGCGATGCCGAGACGTTCGCGGAGATCCCCGGGACCGAGCCCGACGGGATCGCCTTCGACGCCGGCGGCAACCTCTACGTCGCCGCGTTCGCCTCGGACGAGGTCGTCGTCATCGACCCGACCGGCTCCGTCACCGATCGACTCCCCACAGGCGAGGGATCGCGGCCGACCAACCTCTGCTTCGCGGGCGACGATCTCCGGACGCTGGTCGTCACACTCGCGAGCGGTGGACGCGTCGTCGCGGTCGACGACCTGGCCGATGGGCTTCCGCTATGACCGTCTCGACCGCTCGGCTGATCGACGCACATCACCATCTGTGGGATCGACGGCGCGCCTCCTACCCCTGGCTCGGCCCGCACCTGCCGCTCCTCGATCGCGAGGTGCTGTTCGGTGAGCTCCAGCCTCTGCTCTCGCGGGCCGGCGTGACCGCCACCGTGCTGGTCCAGGGCGCCGACAACGACGCCGATACCGACTTCCTCCTCGACCAGGCCGCAGAGCACGAAGAGATCGCGGCCGTCGTGGCGTGGATCCCGCTCGATGAACCCGATCGCGCCGCCCGCCGGCTCGCCGAGCTGCGCAGGCACCCCAAGTTCCGAGGGATCCGCCATGGGATCAACTCCGAGCCGGACCCCGACTGGATCCTGCGCCCGGCGGTCTCCGAGGGGCTGCGCCTCCTCGAGGACGAGGGTGTCCCCTTCGACTACGTACCGGTGCGCCGTCGCCACCTCGAGATCGTGCCGGAGCTCGTGGAACGTCATCCGCGGCTGCGCATCGTGATCGATCACCTTTCGAAGCCGCCTGTGCGCCGCGAGGAGCGCGAGCCCTGGTGGACGAACATCGCGCGCGCCGCGGAGTCGCCCACAGTGTGGGCGAAGGTATCCGGGCTCATGCCCGCCGGGGGCGACTTCACCGTGTGGTCGCCCGACGACCTGCGTCCGTTCGTCGACCGCGCCGTCGAGGCATTCGGCCCGTCACGACTCATGTGGGGCAGCGACTGGCCCGTGATCGACCTCGCAGGCGGCTACGAGCGAGCCCTCGACGCGGCCCGCGCGCTCACCGCGGACTGGAGCGATGCGGACCGTGCGGCGCTGTTCCACGACACAGCCGCTGCGTTCTACGGGATCGAGCAGTGATGGGCGCGCGCGGAGTCGCGATCGTCGGGGCCTCCCAGAGCGGCATCCCCTGGACGGAGTGGCTCATCGAGAACCTCGTCCGACACGGTTACCCGGGCGAGATCTGGCTGGTGAATCCCCGGCGCGAGACCCTGCTCGGACGACCCTGCTACCCCGACCTCGACGCTCTGCCCGCGGCCCCCGAGGTCGCCGCGCTCCTCACGAACGCCGATCAGGTGCTCGTCCAGCTCGAGCGGCTCGTGGCGCGCGGATGCTCGCGCTTCCTCGTCGTCTCGAACGGGTTCGGCGAGCTCGGCACCGACGAAGGCCGCGCCCGCGAGGCCCGCCTGCGTGAGCTGTGCGCGGGTCGCGAGCTGCTGCTCGTCGGACCCAACGGGGTCGGCTTCGCGCTCATGCACGAGCGCCTGTGCGCGATCGCGGAGCCGATCGCGCACGGGCTCGTCCCGGGTGACGTGTCGCTCGTGAGCCAGAGCGGCGGACTCACCGCGGCAGCCCTGAGGGCGGTGCACAGCGAAGGACTCGGCATCGACTTCGCGGCCTCGCTCGGCAACGGCGCGGTGCTCGACATCGCCGCATCGCTCGAGTTCGCGATCTCCCGACCCACGACGCGGGTCGTGCTCGGCGTCGTGGAGTCGCTGACGAACCGCGAAACGCTCGAGCGCGTCGCGGCGCGCGCCCGTGCGGCAGGCAAGACGGTGGCGCTTCTCCTGCTCGGCGCGTCGGAAGCCGGCCGCGGCGTCGCGGCCTCGCACACGGGGGCGGTCGTCAGCGAACAGCGGACGGTAGGGGCGTGGCTGCGCAGCCTCGGGGTCGTGACCGTCGCCACGATCGAGGAACTCGCCCGCGTGGCGTCGCTCTCGGCGATCCTCTCCCCTGAGGACGCGCGCGGGGGATTCGTCGCGACCCTGTCCGGCGGTGGAGCGGGTCTCAGCGCCGACCTCGCGGCGCACCACGGCGTCCCGCTCGCGCCGCCCTCTTCGACCACCGCGGAAAGGCTCCGCGCCGCGCTGCCGCCGGGAGCGTACGTCGGCAACCCGCTCGACATCAACACGGGGGACGCCGCTGCCGTCTACGCGGCGCTCGGCGACGATCCGGCCGTGCGTTTCCTCATCGAGCCCTGGCAGCTCCCCTGGCCGACGGAGAGCCCCGAGTATCACTGGCAGCGAGCGGGAATGGAGCGTCTGCGCGAAGTCTCCCGCTCGACAGGTCTGCCGGTCCTCATCGCGAGCGTCGCGCATCAGCCGGTCTCCGACTGGATGCGTGAGTTCGCGAAAGGCACTCGGGTCTGGGTGGCCCCCGACCTCGATCTCACGCTCGCCGCCCTCGGGCGACTCGCCCTTCCGCGGCGCGCGGACGACGACCTTCCCGGCGCCTTCTCATCAGCGGGATCAGGGACGATGTCGCGCGGCATCGTCGCCGAGGCAGCGGCTCGCGAGCTCCTGCGCGCGGCGGGCCTCCCCGTCGTCGGCGGAGCCGAAGCGGCTGACGAGTCCGAGGCCGAACGGGTCGCCGCGACCCTCGCCGGCCCCTTCGCGGTGAAGCTCTCGCTCGCGTCGGTCGCGCACAAGGAGCGGGTCGGCGGGGTGGCGCTCTCCGTTCCCGCCGAGGGCGTCGCCGCCGCGTGCGCCCGCATCAAGGCGAACGCGATCGCCGCCGGTGTGTCCGACGGCTCGGACGTGCGGTTCCTCGTCACCGAGATGGTGTCGGGGCCCGAGCTGCTCGTGGGCGTGGTGCGCGACCCCCTCGCGGGGCTGAGCCTCACTGTCGCGGTCGGCGGCTGGGCCGCCGAGGCGGGAGCGGTGTTCGGGACGATTCCACTCGCATCTTCGCCGTCGATCGCCGACCACGTCGCCGGATGGCGCCTGCCCCGATTGATCGGGTCCCAGCGTGCCGAAGCTTTCGTGGGCTTCCTCGAGCGGCTGGCCGAAGCGGCGCGGGCTGACCTCACGGATTTCCGAGAGATCGAGCTGAACCCGGTGATGCTCACGGCCCGCGGTCCGCTCGTGGTGGATGCGCTCCTCGTGGAGTGACAAGACTGCCGGAACAACGCTCCGCCGCGCTCAGACGGCGTCCACCGACGCGGTGCCGGTCAGCACGCGCCCCGCGCCCTCCTTGTCGAGCCAGAGTTCGACCGTCGCGACCCCGTCCTCGATCGAGACGACGCGTCCGCCCGCCTCGACCTCGTCGCCTGCCACGACGCTGCCCACGAAGCGACACTGGAACCGTCGGACGCGCGCCGGATCCCCGATGACGGAGAGGAGTGCGTTGAGAGGGTAGGCCATGTTGAGCGTGCCCTGGTTTATCGGGCGGTCGCCCATCCCGAGGGCGGCGGTGTGTGCGGGGTCGAAGTGGATCGGGTTCGGGTCCGCCATGATCAGCGTGAAGATCTTCATGTCGGACAGCTCGACGGTGAGCCGAACGGCCGGGAGCTCCTGACCCACGACGAGGGGGCTCATGCGGCGCTCCGGCGCGGGAAGACGAAGGTCTGCTCGGAGACGGCGGCCACAACGCCCTCCGGGTCGACGAGTTCGAGTCGGAAGGTCATGAGGTCCATGAGGCCGGCTCGGCGCCCCTCGCGGCGGACCAGGTCGACGATCCCGCCGCGGACGACGTAATCCGTGTCCGCGCGCAGCGGCTGGTGCTGCTCCATCACCGTCTCCCCGAAGACCGTGCCGTCGTGCGCTCCCGCTCCGACAAGAGCGGTGAGCTCGTCGATCGAGACACCCATCCCCCGGAGCGCACCCAGAAGGATCCAGACCGGATGCAGCACCGGGGCCTCGATCGGTGGGGCGTGCATCGCGTCGTGCGAGAGCCAGCGCTCGTACTCGGGCACGCGGAAGGTGCCGCCCGGAAAGGCGTGATTCACCACACGGGCTCGAAGCTCGTCGATGTCGGGAATGCTCATGCCGCCTCCTCGCGGTAGTCGCCGTTCTCCCAGCCCTCTCGCAGCGCGAACTTCTGGATCTTCCCCGAGGTCGTCAGCGGGAAGGCGTCGACGAAGAACCAGCGCGACGGCACTTTGTAGCCGGTGATCTCTTGCCGGAGTCGATCGGCGAGATCGCGCGCGGTGCAGGACGGGTCCTCTCGGCGAACGAACGCCGCGACGACCTCGCCGTAATAGTCGTCGGGCAGGCCGATGACGGCGGCCTCGAGCACCCCCGGCAGCTTCGCGAGGTGGTCTTCGATCTCGCGAGGGTAGACGTTCTCACCACCGCGGATGATCATCTCCTTCGCCCGACCCGCCATCGCGACGACACCACGCTCGTCCATGGAGCCGAGATCGCCGGTTCGGAGCCACCCGTCCGGGCGGAAGGCGCGCGCGGTCGCCGCGGGGTCGCCGAGGTATCCCGCGAAGGTGTGCGGACCACGGGTCTCGATCTCCCCGACTCCACCGCACGGTACCTGCAGGCCGGTCGCCGGGTCGACCACGCGCACCGCGACTCCGGGGAGCGGCCGGCCGATCGTGTTGATGAGGTCGTGGTCGTCGTCGCCCGCACTCGTCGCCGACACCATCGGCGCTTCGGTGAGCCCGTAGCCGACGATCGGCACGATGCCGTGCTCGCGCACGCGCCGCGCGAGCTCTGGCGGGATCGGAGCGCCGCCGAGCATGATCGAGTGCAGCGACGACGTGTCGCGCTCGCCCCAGGAGGGGTCCCGCAGCATCGCCCACATGAGCGTTGGGACGATGTTGAGGGTGGACACCCGCTCCTCGGCGATGAGCTGCACGGCGAGCGCCGCATCGAACGAGCGCACCGTCACCAGGGCGCCGCGCAGACTGAGCGTGCCGATCGCGGCGACCACGCATCCGGCGAGATGGAACATCGGCAGGACGGCGAGCCACACCGTGCGGTCGGCCGAGGCCCCCGCGATGTTCGCGGAACCGACGGTCACGTTGTCCGTGACGGCCGCGTGTTCCAGTACAGCGCCCTTGGGCGCACCTGTGGTCCCGGACGTGAAGAGCACGTATGCAGGCGCATCCGGTTCGACGTCGGGAAGAGGCGCGGTGTCGTCGACCCCCGCGACATATGCCTCCCACTCCTCGAGGTCGACGACGGTGCGCAGGCCGGGCAACTCGGCCGCGAGGTCCTGGGCGTCGGAGAGCAGGCGGTGGCCCCGGAAGTCGGGAACGGTCAGGCAGCCGACGACCCCCGCGTGCTCGAACGCGTAGCGCGCCTCCGCGGGACGGAACGCCGGGTTGACGGTCACGACGACCAGCCCCGCGAGTGCGGCGCCGTACTGCGCGATCAGGTACTCGGGGATGTTCGGCGCCCAGATCGCGACGGCCTCGCCGGGGGCGAAGTCCCGGAGGAGGGCTCTCGCAGTGCGCTCGGCCGCGCCCAGCAGCTCGGCGTAGGTCCAGCGTCGACGATCCGGTGCGGCGATCCCTTCGACGAGGGCGGTCCGGTCCGGAACCTCGGCCGCGATGCGGCGCAACATCTGACCTACCGTCTCGCGCCGGGCCGGCAGTGTCCGGGGGCTCTCGGCGAAGGATCCTGTCATGGCGTGGAGATCGTCCTCATTCGCTCGCGGGTTCACCCGCGTACACTCACCCTATGCGGTGATATTCGAAACGTCAATGAGTTTCGAATATCACCCTGACAGTCCCACGACTGAAACGGACCCGTCGGCCGCGAAGCGGGCGGCGAGTTCGCGCTTGAGGATCTTGCCGCTCTCGGTCATCGGCCATGACTCGACCAAGTGCACCTCTCGGGGGACTTTGAAGCTCGCCATCACGCTGGCGCAGTGCCCGATGATCGCTTCGGGATCGAAGGTCTGACCCGGATGCAGCGAGACGAAGGCGACCGGCACCTGACCGAGCCGCTCGTCCGCTCGCCCGACGACCGCGACCTCGGCTATGCCCTCGATCCCGCGGATCACCCGCTCGACCTCCGCCGCGGAGACGTTCTCTCCCCCGGGCTTGATCATGTCCTTGATCCGGTCGACGAAGTAGAGGTTCCCGGCATCGTCCAGTCGCCCGATGTCACCCGTGTGGAACCATCCGTCGGAGTCGATCGCCTCTGCAGTCGCCGCGTCATCGCGGAAGTAGCCGAGCATGACCGACCAGCCGCGCACGACGATCTCGCCCTCGACTCCTGGCGTTGTCGCCGGCGGCGCACCCGGCTCGGACCGGATGGCGACCTCGACGCCCGGAATCGCGCGGCCGCAGGAGTGCAGCCACACCGCTTCGGGGTCGTCGAGCGCGTTGATCGTCGTCGTGCCCGCCGTTTCGGTGAGCCCGTAGATCGTCGTCATGACCGGCACGCCCATCTCACGACTGATGACGCGGCGCAGCTCCGGCGTGCCGCCCGACCATGCCTTGGTGAGGCTCGCGAAGAATTCCGGACGGTAGCGGGGGTGGGCGAGCTCCATCGCGTACATCGCCGCCTGCCCCGTTCGCACGGTGCAGCCGTACTTGGGGACGAGATCGAAGACGGCCTCGGGGGAGTAGCGCTCGGGCACGATCATCGTCGGGCCCGCGCCCAGCGCCATGAGCGTCGTCGCGACCGAGCCGCCGACGTGGTACATCGGCTGCGTCGAGAAATAGACGTCAGCGGCGGTCACCTCCATGCGCTCCGCGAGGTACCAGGTCGCGCCGAGAGTCGCCCGACTCGAGAGCAGCGCACCCTTCGGGAAGGCGCTCGTGCCCGAGGTGAACTGCAGGAGCACGGCATCCGTCGCGCGGCCGACGATCGGAGGAACCGGCGCGGCGTCCCCCAGGGCGAGCAGCTCTACCCACGTCCGTCGACCGCGCTCTCCTGATCCCGCTGCGGGCCGAAGGGGGATGGCCGGGGCATCGATCGTCACCAGCTCGGGGACGCCGCCTGCGGCAGCCACGAGGTCGACGTAGTCGGTGACGTGATACTGCCCGATGAGCACCATCACGGCGGGCTCGGCGAGGCCGAGGACGAAGCCCAGCTCGTCCTCCCGATATCGCGTGTTGATCGGCACGATGATCGCGCCGAGGTGACTGCACGCGGTCTGCAGGATCGGCCACATCGCGCTCCCTGGGGCGAGCGCGCCGACACGATCCCCGTGACGGACTCCGAGCGCGGCCAGTCCCGCCGCGACGCGGTGCGACGCCTCGCGCCACTCGGCGAAGGTGAGCGCCTGATGCCAACCGGGGCCCTCGAAATGGAATGCGACTCTGTCGCCGTGCCGATCCGCTGCCGATTCGAGCGCCTCCGCCCAGGACTGGTCGAGGATCGCGGCGAGAGGGGCCGTCGGCGAGGTCATCCTCGTTCCTCCAGGTAGGCGCGGACGATGTCGTCGAATGACGCCTCGGACGAGAGCCCGAGTCGCTCGGCGCGGTTCGTCGAGAAGCGGGCGGGCCAGCTCGCGACGATCGCCTCGATCCCCGGGTCGCGTTCCCAGCGGATGAGCCTGCTCGTGCCCGTCCCGGCAACGCGGTCGAGGGCCGCAGCCATCTCGCGCGGAGTCGTGGTCAGTCCCGGCAGATTCATCGCCGTCCGGCTTCCCCACGAGGCGTCGTCGGCGCGCGCTGCGGTGACGATTCCGTCCACTGTCGCGCGCGGCGACGAGACGATGATCGGCAGATCGGGATCCACCGGGCACACCGCTTCGATCCCGGCGAGAGGTTCACGGATGATCCCGGAGACGAAGCTCGACGCCGCCGCGTTCGGAGCCCCGGGCCGCACGGCGACGGTCATGAGGCGCACCGACCGGCCGCGGAGGAACCCCTTTCGCGTGTAATCCGCGACGAGGTGCTCCCCGATGAGCTTCTGCACGCCGTAACTGGACTGCGGGCGCGGCAGCGTGTCGTCGCCGACGACGTCGGGTGGCGGCAGGTGCGGGTCTGCGCCGAAGACCGCGAGCGAGCTGGAGAAGACCACGACCGGGGAAGTGCCCCACGCGCGCGCCCGTTCGAGGAGGGCGCGCGTCGCGTCGATGTTGACGCGCATGCCGAGATCGAAGTCGTTCTCGGCCGCGCTGCTCACGACCGCCGCGAGGTGCACGACGAGGTCGGCCGGCTCGAGCGTGGCCACGGTCTCGGCAAGGTCGCCGAGCCGCAGCTCGATGAGCGGGTCGTCGGCGAGGTCGCCTGACGGCGCTGCGAGGTCGACGAGGGTGACCCGATCTGCGCCATCCTCGAGAAGTCGCCTGGCGACGAGCTGGCCGAGGAAGCCCGCGCCTCCCGTCACGATCGCCCGCATCCGCGTCTCCGATCATTCGCACATCTATGTGTCATTCGAATATACAAGGTTCACAGATTGACAGCGCGGTTTAGCGAAACCGGCTGATACTCTGGGCGGCATGAAGAGCGGTCCGGCCAAAGACACCATGGCGGTGGCGGTCCGCGACCGCATGCGCGCCGACATCCTCGGCGCGCGCCTGAAGCCCGGGCAGCGGCTCATGTTCGCCGAGTTGAGCGAGCGCTACGGCGTCAGCGTGGGCGTGACACGTGAGGCGCTCACCTGGCTGTCGAGCCAGGGGCTCGTCAAAGCGGTCGCCCACCAGGGATACATGGTCACCCCGCTGAGCGTCTCCGAACTGGACGAGCTCACCGACGCCCGCCTGCTCATCGAGCCAGAGGTGCTCAAGCTGTCGATTCGCAACGGCGACACCGAGTGGGAGGGTCGCATCGTGGCGGCCCACCACGTGCTGAGCCGCACCCCCTCGTCGGCTGAGGGCTCCGACCCCGATGACGACGAAGCTCAGGACGCGTGGGCGGAGGCCCACGCCGCGTATCACGAAGCGCTCTTCTCCGCCTGCAGGAACGCGCGCCTCATGCAGGTGGTCCGGACGTTCTCCGAGGAGGCGGCGCTGTACCGCCGCTGGTCGGTCTCACTCGGGCACATCAACTATGAGGCGACCGCCGAGCACCGCGCCTTGCTCGAGCACGCGCTCGCCCGCGAGGCCGAGGAGGCCGCTGAAGTGCTGCGGCAGCACATCGGGCATACGCGGCAGATGCTCAAGGAGTACGTCGAAGAGGAAGGCTGAGGCCGATCTTCGAATCTGTCTTGACAATTCGAACTTGGCCTGCTCGGATGGGGCCTCGTGGGACGAGAGAACTCGGGCGCTGCTGAAATCCGATCCACCGTGCGCAACGCCGTCGCCGGTCGCATCCTCGCCGTGCTCGATGACGACCCGACCGGGTCGCAGTCGGTGCGCGGGGTGGAGGTGGTCACCGCATTCGACGAGGACGCCTACGTCGAGGCGATCGACGACGACCGCGCCGCCCTCTTCGTGCTCACCAACACGCGCGGCCTGCCGGAGGAGGAAGCAGTCGCGCTCACGGATCGGGTCGCCGCGCAGCTGCTCGCGGTCGCCGCTCGTCTCGGACGCGAGCTCGACCTCGTGAGCCGCAGCGACTCGACCCTTCGCGGTCACGTCCTGCCCGAGATCCGCGCGCTCGACGCCGCACGCCGGCGCGCGGTCGGAGCGGGGTTCGACGCGGTGCTCCTCGCTCCGGCCTTCTTCGAGGCGGGCCGCACCACCGTCGACGACATCCACCTCGTGCGCGTCGATGGTGTCGACGTGCCTGCCGGCGACACCGAGTACGCGCGGGACAGGACGTTCGGGTATCGCGCGAGCAACCTCAAGGAGTTCCTCGCCGAGAAGTCGGACGGCGCGATCGACCCGGCGGATGTCATCTCGCTCTCCCTCGACGACATCCGAAGGGGCGGACCCGATGCCATCGCCGCGCGGCTGACCGCGCTGCACGGCGGCGTGTTCGTCGTCGTCAACGCCGAGATCGACGAGGACTACGACATCGTCGCCCTCGGTGTCGCGCGCGCACGAGCTGCCGGAAAGGCTCTGCTCGCACGCTGCGGACCGTCCTTCGTACGCGCCCTCGCGGGGATCGACCCCGGCGAACCGCTCCGCGCCGCCGACATCTGGCCCGCGGGGCGTCGCCCCGGGCACGGCCTCGTCGTCGTCGGATCGCACGTGAGCGGCACGACGCGCCAGCTCGCCCGCCTGCGCGAGCGGGTGGCCGTGCGCGAACTCGAACTCGACGTCACCCGCGTTCTCAAGGGCGACGCCGAGCGCGACGCCCACGTCGCGGAGCTCGCGGACCGGGCGGCCTCGGCGCTGGCCGACGGCAGCGTCGTCATCGCGACGAGCCGCGAGCTCGTCCCGGGGCAGGACCGCGCCTCGAGCCTCACCATCGCGCGCCGCGTCTCCGACGCACTCACCGCCGTCGCCGCGGCGGTCCTCCCCGCCCGGCCGGCGTGGGTCGTCGCGAAGGGCGGAATCACCTCGCATGAGACCGCGGTCGCAGGCTTCGGCGTGCGCCGCGCCGAAGTCGTCGGTCAGCTCGGGCGCGGCATCATCTCCCTCTTCCGCCCCGTCGACTCACGGCCTGAAGCGCTCGGCATGCCCTACGTCGTGTTCGCCGGCAATGTGGGCAATCCCGATTCGCTCGCCGACGTCGTCGAGTTGCTGGAGACGCACGTGCCGTGACTCAGCCGCCCCGAACTCGCGCCCCGTTGCCTCTCACGCGTGAAGTGCTGCGCGCGTTGTCCGGGCGATCAGGCGGTCGTGTCATGGCCGGCCGAACACCGCCCTTTGAAGGCAGCCATCAGCAGCGGGCAACAGAGCTGCGGGTGATCTCCGACTCGGGTCAGGCCGTCGTCCTTATGCGTCGCCGAGGGCGGCTACGCTCGTGCAGTGAGCAAGATCCGCGTCATGTCCGCGACGACGCTGGGCTTGTTCGCTCTCGCAATGGTCGGATGCCAGTCTCCTCCCCCTCCGTCCGGCATGCTGTCCGACGGAGAGGCGTGCGTCCGTCTGAGCGCCGCCGTCCGCGAGCAGTCGGAGGCGGTCGCTGACGGCGACTGGTCCGCCTCGACGCGGATGCTGTCCGCGATGCGCGAGATCGGTGAGGCAACCCCTACGGAACTCGGCACCGCGATGGCGAAGTGGGCAGAGGAGGCGGAGATCGCCCGGCGCAGCGCCGACCCCGTGGTCGACGCAACGGGATTCGCGCCCATCCGCGCGCGGTGCATCGAACTCGGCGCTGATTGGCCCACGCTTCCCACCCGATGACACCGGCCGCGTACGCGCCCTGGTCGTTCACTCCAGCAGACTCCGCCCGCTCGCCTGGTGACTCGACACTCGTCGCACCGCCGGCTCGAATCATGCTCCGCCGATCAGACGCTGATCCTCACTCGACTCCGGGGCGATTATTATGCGGCGTAATCGAGTCTGGGGGTGGCTCTTGGCGACGAAAGTTCAGACGGCCTGCCGGGACTGCGAGATGTGCACCGGGCATGCATTCACTGGGGCGGGCCGTTCGATCGGCCGCGGGGCAGCTGATGTCGCGACGTTCGGTATCACTCACCTCGCGCGGCGAACTTGCAAAGCGTGCGGGCACCCGATGTCAGAGCATCACGGCGAATTGGTAAACGTCAAACCGACGCAGCAGGCGCAGACCGCGCAGAAGGCACACCCTCAATGGGTTCGGCTGGCCGATGGTCGATTCCGTTGGTGGAACGGCGATTGCTGGACGGATTACTTCGTAATCAACCCGAACGACCCGGCCGAAGTCGAGTCTGCACGCCAATACCTCGCGGAGAACCCTCCACGTTGGATCCAACAGCCCGACCAGCGCTTTCGGTGGTGGGGTGGTCTGCAATGGACCGACGACTACACACGCGACCCCCGAGGGGATATCGAGTACCTCCCGCAACAAGCTCCGCACAACCCCCCGCAACCCAGCGCCGCGGAGGAGCTCGAGCGGCTGGCTTCGCTATACGCAGCCGGGCATATCACAGCCGAGGAGTTCGCCGCGGCGAAGGCCCGCGCTCTTCGGCTCTAGCGTTTCCAGCCGATCACCCGGCCGGCGACGCCGCCTGCTCGTCGGGGTGATTCGGCGTCCAGCCGAACCAGCCCTCGTCCGACGGGACGACGCTCCACTCGCCGCACGCGAACACGGTGTCGATCTTGTACACGTCCGGCGCGCCTTCGATCCCGTAGCTCGGGCCCGACTGTCGGTCGACCTCGGTGCACACCTGCGGATCGAGCGACGAGGAGCTCGTCAGCAGCATGGCGGTGGTGGTGGCATCCGGCCGGGTCGATTCGGTGATGCGGATGCTGCGGGCATCGTCCGGTACCCACTCGGCGTGCGCCGGCGAGGACTCGGGCGCCGCAGCGACCTCCTCGTAGCTCGACGACCGCTGGTGGTACGCGAGTTCGTCGATGACGGCGCAGCCCGACAGCGTGAAGGCGGCCACCCCCGCGAGGGCGAGGGCGGAGATGCGGACGGAGAAACCAAGGCGTTTCGGCATGACTCCAGCCTCGTCACCGACCACCGGCCGCGAATCGCCCGCGCGATGTATCCGCCTGCACCCGAGGGATGATCCTGCAGCCGCCCAGGGAGTCTGCGGCTACCACGGCGGCTCGCGCGCACGGGCGAACCGGGAGGGCAACCGGCTCAGCCGAGACACTCCGGGCTTTCGCCCGCCGGCCGCGCTGCGTAACTGCGGACATCCGTCTCGGCCTAGCCGTCAGCCGCGCGACGAGTACCGGCGCCAGTCCTCCGGCACGCGCCCTTCGGGCCCGGGCGAAGGCTGCGTCTCGGGGTGGCTCAACGGCGGGGCGAGCTCCGGACCGTCGACGTACGTCTCACCGGCGTAATCCCAGAACCACGACTCACCCGGCTCGAAGCTGCGCACGTAGCGGTGCCCCGTGCTATGGAAGTGCGCGGTCGCGTGCTTGCCGGGCGATTGGTCGCAGCATCCGACGTGTCCGCACACCGCGCAGCGCCGCAGGTGGAACCACCACCCCCCGTCGAGCTCGCACTCCGCGCAGCCGGTACCGGACGGCGGGACCGTCGGGTCGATGTCGCTGAGGCTCATGGTCGTCCTGGTCGTGTCGGTGGTCGGCGTCGCGGACGAAGCGCTCCGCCAGCCTATGAGAGCGAACCGGATGCCGCGACCGCCGTCACCCGATCGGCTCCGCCGTCTCGCGCGCTGCGCGCGCCGACGACCGCACCGCGCCGACGCTCGCCGCGATCACGAGCGCGATGCCCGCGATCTCGAGCCACGTGAGGTCCTGGCCGAGCAGCAGGAAGCCCGCGAGCGAAGCCGTCGCGGGCGCGAGGCTCATGAGGATCGCGAACACGGCCGCCGGAAGCCGACGCAGCGCGATGAGCTCGAACGCGTAGGGAATCGTCGACGACAGGAGCGCGACACAGGCGCCGAGACCGAGCAGCTCGGGCCGCAGCAGGGCGGAGCCCGCCGACGCGATCCCGAACGGGAGCGAGACGACCGCGCCCACGGTCATCGCAAGGGCGAGGCCGTCGAGCTTCGGGAACTCCCGCCCCACGCGGGCCGACGCGAGGATGTAGAACGCCCAGCTCGCGGCCGCGCCGGCCGCGAAGACGACGCCGAGCGGATCGAGACGTTCCCAGCCGCCTCCGCCGAGCGCGACGACTCCCGCGAGCGCGAGCGCGGCCCACAGCCACGCCGAGGCCCGTCGGCTCGCGACGATCGACAGCACGAGCGGTCCGAGCACCTCGATCGTAACGGTGACGCCCAGCGCGAGCCGTTCCAGTGCGAGGTAGAAGAGCGCGTTCATCGCGGCGAGCACGAGGCCGAAGAGGGCGACCGACGTCCAGCCGCGACGCGAATGCCCGCGCAGCGACGGCCGGGCGATGAGCATCAGCACGAGTGCCGAGAACACGAGCCGGAGCATGACCATGCCGATCGGTCCGACGTCGTCGAACAGCAGCACGGCGAGCGAGGCACCCACCTCTTGGCACGCGAGACCGGCGATGACCAGCAGGATCGCCGGGGACGCCCCGGGGCGGCTCACTGCTGGGGCTCAGCCGAAGGGATCGGACACACAGCAAGCTTCGCGACGGTCTCGTGCTGCTGCTGCGCCGTCCAGGGCAGACCGGCTTCGGGGAGGGACTCGCCCGACGCCGGCGGAGCCTTCGACGCGATCGCGGCGAGCTCCCACGCCAGGTAGGCGGCGATGTTGCCGCTGGTCACGGAGTTGTTGAGGACGACTGCGACGGTGAGTCCGCTGTTCGGGTCGGACCACGCCGACACCGCGTAGCCGGGCACCGAGCCGAACTGGCCGACGAGCGGCCCGGCCAGCACGGCGCCGCCGTCGGCCGTGTACCACGTCGGCGCGCCGTTGTAGACGGGCTTCGGGTCGTCGAAGCGGTCGAGTTCTTCGGGGTCGAGGGCTCCCGCGGCGAGCGCCTGCACATAATGACCGAGGTCGTCGATGTCGGAGACGATTCCCGCGTCGGCGTAGCCGACGCTCGCGGAGAGCTCGGTGATGTCGAGCGGCTCCGTGCAGTTGAGCTCGCCGCCCTCGCCGGGCAGCGAGTGATGGCCGTGCAGCACGGGACCATCGTCGGCGACGGCGGTGTCCGACGCCGCCGGGAGGACCGTCGCGTCGAGCCCGAGCGGATTCGTCACGTGCTCCGCGACGAGGGCGGACAGCGAGTTGTTCGTCGCGCGCTCGAGTGCGAGGCCGAGCAGCACATAGCCCGCATCCGAGCTGGAGTATGCGGTGCCCGGCTGAACGTCTTGCGCCTGGCCGATCCCATAGCTCGCAAGCTCGCGCGGGTCCCACACACGCGTCGGGTTGCTCAGCCACAGCGGCGTCAGGATCCCGCCGTACGAGCCGAGGCCCGCCGTGCCGTCGCACAATTGCCGGAGCGTCACGTCGGACAGGTCGGGCACCCCGGGAACGTAGTCGGACACGCTGTCGTCGAGCGAGACGGTCCCGGCCGCGGCGACGTCGAACAGCACGTCGCACACCATGGGTCGAGTGATCCGAGCTGCGCGGAAGCGCATATCGGCCGTGACCTCGGCGCCGTCGGTCGGCGACTGCGTGCCGAGGCCGGCGACCCAGCTGCCACTCCACGGCGCCCAGACTCCGACGATCGCGCCGGATGCACCGGCCGCCGCCATCGCGTGTTCGACCGCCGACTGCAGCTGCTGCACGGTCTCTTCAGGGAGCGTGCGCTCGACCTGCGGCGGGACCTCTACGGTGACCTGTTCGGGGACTGCGCACCCCGCGAGGGCGAGTGAGAGCGCCACAACGGCCGCGACGGCGGCGACGACACGGTGCCGTCGGTGACCTCGGTGCATACTCACCCCCCGATGATCGTCACTCATTCAAACACAGGCCGCGGCGAGTCGACGAAGCCGATCCGTAGGCTTGACATATGACGCATCGATTCGACGACGCGGCGCTCGCCGGAGTGCTCGGCCACATGAACGGCGACCATGCCGACGACAACGCGCTCATCGCTCGCGCGTTCGGCGGCGGACGCGATGTCGTCTCGGCGGAGATGACCGGATTCGACGGTGCAGGCGCCGACTGGAAGGCGACGCTCGCCGACGGAACGACGGTCGACGTGCGCGTTCCGTGGCCGAGTGGCGAGATCACCGAACGGCGCGAAGTGCGTCGCGAGGTCGTGGCGCTCTACGACGAGTCCTGCCGGCGCCTCGGCATCGAGCCGCGGCCCCACGATTGAGCCAGGAGACCCGAAACCCCTCGTTCCGAGCTCGCAGGGACCGTACCGCGGGAATCGGGATAGGTAAGGCTGTCCTTACTGCCCTACAATGACGCCATGCCCGACGTCATCCCGTTCTCCGTCGCCCTGCGCGAGCGGTCCAGCGCAGCGCACTCCTCGAGCGAAGGCGCCGACTTCATGTCCGACCTCATGAAGGGCGACGGCACTCGCGACGACTACATCGCGCTCGTCGCCCAGCACTGGTTCATCTACGACGCGCTCGAGCGCGCGGCGGAGCGGATGCGGCGCGACCCCGTGGCATCCGCCTTCATCACCGACAAGCTGACGCGCCTCCCCGCCCTCGAAGCCGACCTCGAGTTCCTCATCGGGCCGGACTGGCGGGACCGGATCGAGCCGCTGCCGACGACGCGACGGTACGTGGAGCGCATCGAGAAGGTCGGCTCCACGTGGGCGGGCGGGTTCATCGCACACCACTACACGCGCTACCTCGGCGACCTGTCGGGCGGCCAGTTCATCGGCAGGCTCATGGCCCGCCGCTTCGGCTTCGAGACGAACGGCATCGGGTTCTACATCTTCCACGACATCGCCGACCCGAAGGCGTTCAAGGACGTCTACCGCGAGCAGCTCGACGCCGCGCCGTGGGACGCAGCCGAGAAGGAGCGCGTGATCGAAGAGGTGCTGCTCGCCTACCGCTTCAACACCGAGCTGTTCGAAGACCTCGCCGCCGCGAAGGCGGCAAAGGGCGCCGCGGTCGCCTGACCGCTCTTCGAAGCGAGACGGCTCAGGTGCGGGTCGCTTGACGCGCCTGGTTCATCCAGCGGGCGACATCGGGGTCGACGCGGATGTCGCTGGGCCGCAGCGGGCGCGTCAGATACAGCCCTTCGAGAGAGGTGAGGCGCGACAGCGCGACGTACGTCTGCCCGGGGGCGAACGCACCCGAGCCGAGATCGATGATCGCGCGGTCGTACGTCTTTCCCTGGGACTTGTGGATCGTGACCGCCCACGCGAGCCGCAGCGGGAACTGCGTGAACTCCGCGACCACCTCGCGCGTGAGCGACCGCGAGTTCGGGTCGTACGCGTAGCGGAACTTCTCCCACACCGCCGGCTCGACGTCGAACTCCTCGTGGTCGACCTGCACGCGCACGGTGCCGCCCGCGATGCGCGTGACGGTGCCGATCGTTCCGTTGACCCATCGCGGCGGTTCGCCGAAGGCCCCGATGTCGTTGCGGAGGAACATCACCTGCGCACCGACCTTGAGCTTGAGTTCGGGATCGGCCGGGTAGGCATCGCCGCGGCCGAAGTCGCCGTGGATCTCGGCGTTTGCCGTCTGCTCGCGACCGACGAGCTCGTTCAGGTGGCGGCGGTTGATGTTGTTGACGATGTCGTTCCGCGTCGCGAGCGTGATGATCGGGTGCTCGCCGTCGGCGGGGTCGGGCGGCCTGCGCGCGCCGGTGTCGTTGAGGATCTGCGCGATGTCGGCCGTGACACGTCCGTGCCGCACCGCGTTGAGCATCGCCTTGAATCCGGGGTCGGACTGCCGGTGGATCTCGGTGAGCTCACGCACGTTGAGGTGCGCCCCGAACGGGCCGAGGTCGGCGAAGCCGTCGATCGCGGGCCCGTCAGACAGCTGAGGCGGCCCGCCCGTCCACACGTGCGCGTCGAAGAACCAGAACGAGCGGTAGTGGTCGCGCACGTACCGCAGCTCGTCGCCGCGCGGCGGCACAGGCGCGAGCTGGTACGGATCGCCGAACATGACCACCTGCACGCCGCCGAACGGCTCGGCGCGGCGACCGCGGGCCTGGCGCAGCGACCGGTCGATCGCGTCCATGAGGTCGGCATTGACCATCGACACCTCGTCGATCACGAGCGTGTCGATCGCGTTGAGAAGGCGGCGCGTCGCATCCGACTGCGGCTCCTCGCTCTGCCCGATGATGCCCAGCGGCAGCTTGAACAGCGAGTGGATCGTCTGCCCCTCGACGTTGAGGGCCGCGACACCCGTGGGCGCGCACACGGCGATCTGCTTGGACGTGTTCCAAGCGAGGTGCTGCAGGAGGGTCGACTTGCCCGTGCCCGCGCGACCGGTGACGAACACGTGCTCGCGCGTGTCTTCGATCAGGCGGAAGAGCGCCTCCTGCTCGGCGGAGAGGGGCGGCGTGGTCACCGATTCATGGTAGTCAGACCGGATGCCGCGAGGCGCCGCGCACGCCGATCATGTCGTCCGGTGTCCGCCGCTGCACGGTGTGGAGGAGCCCTTCCTAGACTGGGACCGTGGACAAGGGGGCGGCCGGCACCGCACCCGGGCGCGCACAGACGCCCCCGGGTGAGCAGGCGACGCCGCCAGGCCATCCCCCCGTCGCGACAGCGCCGCCCGCCGACGCCCCGACGACGGTCATGACGGATGCCGCGCCCGCGGGTTCGGGCGAGGCATCCGTCTCTCGTTCTCGACGTTCTCTGCGCACCGACATGATCCTCCTCGGGATCGTGGGCGTCCTCCTGATCGGGGCGATCGCCGCCGGCGCCGCGGCGATGTACCGCATCTTCTACAGTCCTTCTGCATTCGTCGAGCGGTATGTCGGCCTGCTCGCCGACGGGCGCGCGACCGAGGCGCTCGCTGTGCCGGGCGTCGCGGTCGACTCCGCCGAGCTCGATGCGGCAGGGCTCTCGCCCGATGCGTCCGACGCCCTCCTGCGCCGCGCCGCCCTGGGCGAGATCACCGACGTGCGAGTCGTGTCGGAGCAGGCCCGCGACGGCGTCTTCGACGTGACGGTCACCTACCTCGCGGGCGGGTACGAAGGCACGACGACGTTCGAGGTCGAGCGCGAGGGCACGGTCGGGCTCGCGCCGACGTGGCGGTTCGCCGAGAGCCCGCTCGCACTCATCGAGCTCGAGGTCTCCGGGTCGATGGTGTTCGAGGTGAACGGGTTCTCGGTCGACAAGCGGCAGGTGTCGCCCGACGGCGTCGACGCCGACCCGCGGGCCCCGGTTTCGCTGCTGGTGTTCTCGCCCGGGATCTACTCCCTCTCCGTCGACACTGCGATCTCGTCGACGCCGGGGGTCGCGGTGCTCTCCGACAGCCCGCTCACGCGCATCCCGGTGTCGATCATCGCTCAGCCGACCGACCAGTTCCTCGAGGTCGTGCAGCAGCGCATGGAGGAGTTCCTCACCCAGTGCGCGACCCAGCAGGTGCTGCAGCCGACCGCGTGCCCGTTCGGGTACCCCGTCGAGGATCGCATCACGTCGCTGCCGGTGTGGTCGATCGTGGAGCAGCCCGCCGTAACGGTGGAGTCGGACGGAGCGGGCTGGCGCATCCTGCCGGCCGAGGCGGTCGCGCACATCGAGGTCGACGTCCAGTCGCTCTTCGACGGCTCGATCACCCACGTGAGCGAGGACGTGCCCTTCATCGTGACGGGCAAGATCTCGGTGCTCCCCGACGGGACGGCGTCGATCGTCGTGACCGGCCCCGACACGCAGTAGACGCTCGTCAGCGACCCGCCCGGGCCTCGCGCTCGTCGCGCGCGGCGAGTTCGGCAAGGTGGGCGTTGTACGCCTCGAGCTCGGCATCGCCGGTTCGGTCGGCGTGGCGGTCGCGGCGCTTCTGGGCGCGGTCATCGCTGCGACTCCATTGGATCGCGACGGTGATCGCGAGGATGAGCGTCGGGATCTCGCCGATCGACCACGCGACACCGCCGCCGATGTACTGGTCCTCGAGCGGTGGCGGGCCCCACGTGCGACCCATCGCCCCGAACCACTCCGAGACCATGAGGCCGGACTGCATCATGATCGCGATGCCGAAGAACGCGTGCATCGCCATGACAGCGATGAGCAGCACGAGCCGGAACGGGTACGGCAAGCGGTACGGCACCGGGTCGATGCCGATGAGCGACAGCACGAACAGGTAGCCCGAGATGAGGAAGTGCGCGACCATCCATTCGTGCCCGATGTGGTCGTACAGCGACCAGCGGAAGAGGTCGGTGAAGTAGAACGCCCACAGCGACCCGATGAAGATCGCAGCGGCCACGAACGGGTTCGTCACCACGCGCGCGAACGGCGTGTGCACCGCCCACAGGATCCACTCTCGACCGCCGCGCGTGCCGTCGTCGCGCTTGCGGATCGCGCGTGCAGCGAGGGTCACGGGCGCGCCCGCGACGAGCAGCAGCGGGATCGCCATCGTCAGCAGCATGTGCCCGATCATGTGCACGCTGAACAGGTAGTCCTGGTACGCGTTGACCGCGCCGCACGTCACCCACGTCAGCAGGACCATGCCGGCGACCCACATGATCGCGCGGTAGGCCGGCCACGCATCGCCGCGCCGACGCAGCCGCCACACGCCGGCGAGGTAGAAGAAGATGCCGAACCCTGCGACGGTGGCCCACAGCGGGTCGACCTCCCACGCGGTGATCCAGCGGATCGGGGTCAGCTCTGGGGGCAGTGGCGCTCCCGTGAGGATCTCTGCCGGCGTCCGCACCTCGGGCAGGTTCGCCGTCGTCGGCGGTGCCGTGCGCGAGAGCGCGACCGCGACACCGCTCGCGAGTCCCATGAAGCCGAGCTCGAGGGCGACGAGCCCCCAGAAGCGGCCGGATCCGGATGCCGCGGCCTGCTGCATCCGGTTGATCAGGCGCACGCGGTAGGCGGCCCCCAGGAAGCCGAGCGCGATGAGGGCCGCGATCTTGACGAGGAGGAGTGCGCCGTAGGGCGTCGCGAGGGCGTCCCACGCCCCGACGGCGATCACACCGCGGACCAGGCCCGAGGTGGCGACGACGATGAACGCCGCGAGCGCGATGCTCGAGTAGCGCAGCAGCGCGGCGTGCATATCCTTCGTCGACATGAGCGGGCGCACGACGACCATCAGCAGGAGTCCGCCCAGCCACACCGCCGCGGCGATCGTGTGGAGCACGATCGACATGACCGCCGTCGTGTGGTTCGCCTCTTCGCCCGAGTGCCCGAGCGTCGCCATCGGCACGAGGGACGCCACCGCGAGGATCGTCACGAGCAGCGTCGCCGTCCACGAGCGCACCGCGAACGTGAGCACGGTGAGCACGGCCCCGGCGATGACGGTCATGAGCCATGCGCGACCGGGCTCGGTCTCGGCGAGGAAGCGCCCGAGCTGTGCCCCGAACTGCGGGCCGATGTCGAACGCGGGGTTGAACGCGTCGATGAACGTGAGGAACCCGGTGACCCCCGCCGCGACGGTGAAGATGGCGGCCGAGATCGAGGCGGTGTCGAGCGCGGTGTCGAACTCGGTCGGCTTGCCGTCGTCCGGCGTGAGGCCCGCGCGAAGCGTGAACAGCGCGGTCACGAGGCATCCGACCATCCCCGCCGCGGCGAGGTTGACGAACAGCTTCGCGATCGGAAGACCCCACCGCGCGACGGGCCCGGGATCTCCGATCACGAGCGGCGCGGCACCCCCGCCGTACGCGAGCCCCGCGACGACCGCGGCGAGCGCGACCACGACGAGGATCGCGGGCCCGGCGGCCCGCAGCGCACGCGGGTTCATTGTTCCAGCCTACGTCGGCGGACGGCCGCTCCCGGCTTCGTCGCCGGGCATGCGAGAGGGGGCGCCGCGCGAACGCGGCACCCCCTCGTCAAGCGTGGTTCGCTGTGGTTACTTGACCGCAGCCTTGAGCTTCGAGCCCGCGGTGACCTTCACGCGCTTGCCAGCGGGGATCTTGATCTCCTCGCCGGTCTGCGGGTTGCGGCCCGTGCGTGCGGACGTGGCGACCTGCTCGAACGCGATCCAGCCGGGGATCGAGACCTTGCTGCCCTTGGCGACCGCCTCGGAGACGGTGGAGAAGAGGGAGTCGAGCACGCTCGACACGGCGGACTGGCTCTGCCCGGTCGCGCTCGCGATGCTCGCGACGAGTTCGGTCTTGGTGATGGACTTGTCAGCCATGTGGTTGTCCTCCACGGCGGCTCGTCGCCACCGTTTCATTGCGCGGACCGAGAGACTGCTTGCCCCCCGGCTTGGTCG
>Ga0180220_1000611_pt1 | contig 35780 bp, 35 predicted proteins | sample eDN5th37CBELigBY_FD_151335 | JGI IMG/M metagenome (GOLD analysis project Ga0180220, IMG submission 151335) | Enriched backyard soil microbial communities from Emeryville, California, USA - eDNA 5th pass 37_C BE-Lig BY (version 2) (version 2) | ecosystem: Environmental > Terrestrial > Soil >... | reverse complement strand
GTGCAGCAGCGCCGCGTCGACGAGACCGAGCAGATCGGGCGCAACGACCCGTGCTGGTGCGGGTCGGGCAAGAAGTACAAGAAGTGCCACGGCGCCTGACGCGCTGACCGCGCGCCGCGATCCTTCAATCCGGCGGGGCCTCCCGGTAGCGTTCGCGCCCGGGGATGGAAGGATCCGCCCAGCCGGCGCCCGCGGGCGCGCCGTCAGCCCGGAAGGAGGCACTCGGGCGCTCGACCGTGCTCGCGCTCGTCGCGCTGTGCCTGGCGACGTTCCTCATCGCCAACGACTTCACCGCGCTGACTGTCGCGCTGCCGATCATGGAGCGCGAGCTGAGCGCGGACGTGTCGACCGTCCAGTGGGTGATCAACGCCTACGCGCTGCTGTTCGGCGTGCTGATCGTGCCCGCCGGCCGGCTGGCCGACATGCTCGGCCGGCGGCGGGTCTTCTTCGTCGGAGCGGTGATCTTCTCGGTGTTCTCGACGCTCGCCGGCGCGGCGCCGACGGTCGAGCTGCTGATCGCCGGACGGGCGCTGATGGCGATCGGCGGGGCGCTGATGTGGCCCGCGGTCCTGGGGCTCATGTACCAGGTGCTGCCCGAGTCGCGGCAGTCCCTGGCGGGGCCGCTCGTGCTGGGCGTGTGCGGGATCGGCAACGCCGTGGGCCCGCTCCTGGGCGGCGTCCTCACCCAGGAGGCGAGCTGGCGCTGGGTGCTGCTGATCAACCTCCCGATCGCCGCGATCGCCTGCTTCGTCACCTGGCGCAACGTCCCCGCCGAGGCGCCCGACCGCACCGACGAGCGGATCGACTACAAGGGCGTCGCGGCGCTGTCGCTGGGGCTCATCGCGCTGCTGTTCGCGCTGGACCAGGCGCCGGTGTGGGGGTGGGGCGACCCGCGCGTGCTGGGGCTGCTGGTGCTGTGCGTCGTCGGGGTGGCCGTGTTCGCGCTCGTCGAGCGCGGCGCCGGCGCGGGGGCGCTGATCCCGCGCGACGTCGCCGCCAACCGCACGTTCGTGGCCTCCTGTTGCGCCGTCCTGCTGATGTCGGCGACGTTCTTCGCGATCCTGCTCTACGTCCCGCAGATCATGCAGAAGCTCATGGGGTTCAGCGCCGTCGACTCCGGCCTCGGCTTCCTCCCGTTCATGCTCGTGTTCTCGGTGTTCGCGTTCAGCGCCGGGCCGCTCTACGACCGCTTCGGCGGGCGCGTGCTGCTGCTGATCGGCGCGGCGCTGATTCCCGCCGGGGTGCTGCTGCTGTCGCTGATCGGCGAGGACTCCGGCTACCGCGCGCTCGTGCCCGGCCTGGTCGTCACGGGCGTGGGCGTCGGGCTGTTCTACTCGACGATCACCACGGTCGCGATCACGGCGCTGGACGCGGCCCGCGCGAGCCTGGCCGGCGGGCTCGTCTACATGTTCCAGGTCGCCGGCGGCGCGATCGGCCTCGGCCTGACCACGACCATCTTCACGGCCGCGTCCCTGTCGCGGGTGCGCAGCGAGGGCGTCGCCGAGGGCCTCAGCGCCGACCAGGAGCACGCGGTCGCCGAGCTGCTGTCGGGCACCGAGAACGGCCGGCAGCTCGCCGACGCGTTCCCGGGCATCGCCGCCGAGCTGGAGCAGCTCGCCCGCGACGCGTTCACCGACGGGGTGCATCTCGCCCTGCGCGTCGACACCGCGCTCGCGCTGGCCGGCTTCGTGGTCGTCGTCCTGTTCGTCGGGCGCCGGCGCGCCGGGGCGCGCGCCGCCGGCGGCGCCGAGCCCGTCGCGTCCGAGGTCTCCGCCTAGGGGCGCGGCTTCGCGCCGGGCAGCCGGTCGACGATCCGGCCCAGGCGCTCGGCGGCGCCGTGCAGCGGCTCGGCGACCGCGGCCATCGCCTCGGCCGAGCGGTTCATCTCGTCCATCGTGTGGACGGCCTGCTCCAGCGAGGGCAGCGCGGCCGCGACGGCGGCGCCCTGCGCGGCGACGCTGGCGGCGGCCGCCTCGAGCGTCTCGGCCATCGCCAGGACCTCGGTCGCGCGCGCGTCGATCCGCTCGCCGAGCGCCATCAGGCCGGCCCCGCGCTCGTCGATCCGCCGCCCGACCTCCATCCCGCGCTCCAGCAGCGCCTGGATCTCGGCGATGCGCTCGAGCGTGCGCGCCTCGATCTCGGGCAAGGTGCGCGCGGCGTTCGCCAGCGCGTGCAGGTCGTCGAGGGCGCGCAGCAGCAGGCGCGGGGGGAGCGAGAGCAGGCTCAGCACCCGCGAGAAGATACCTTCAGGGGTCGTGGCCCAGACCGATTCCGCCCGCCAGCCGCCCGCCCAGCGCATCGCGGCCGCCCGCGCCGCGCTCGCGCCCCTGCGCGAGAGCGTCGATCCCGACGCGCTCGCCGCGCGCGTCGCCGAGCTGGAGCAGCAGATGGGCGCGCCCGGCTTCTGGGACGACCAGGAGCGCGCGCAGCGGGTGTCGCGCGAGCACGCCGCCGCCAGCCGCAAGCTCGAGACGTTCCGCGGCCTGGAGTCCGACGTCGAGGACCTCGAGGGGCTCGTCGAGCTCGCCGCCGAGGACCCGTCGATGGCCGAGGAGCTCGACGCCCAGATCGCCGGCGTCGAGGAGCGCCTGGAGACGCTCGAGATGGAGCGGCTGTTCTCCGGCCGCTACGACCACGGCGACGCGCTCGTCACCGTCAACGCCGGCGCTGGCGGCACCGACGCGCAGGACTGGGCGGAGATGGTGCTGCGCATGGAGATGCGCTGGGCCGAGAAGCGCGGGTTCGACGTCGAGCTGCTCGAGGTGAGCCCGGGGGAGGAGGCCGGCATCAAGTCGGCCACGTTCCGGGCCAGCGGCGAGAACGCCTACGGCCTGTACGTCGCCGAGCGCGGGGTGCACCGGCTCGTGCGCCTGAGCCCGTTCGACTCCGCCAACCGCCGCCAGACGAGCTTCGCCGGGGTCGAGGTCGCGCCGGTCGTCGAGGACGCCGCCGAGGTCGTGATCGAGGACGACGACCTGCAGGTCGACACGTACCGGGCGTCGGGCGCCGGCGGCCAGCACGTCAACAAGACCGACTCGGCCGTGCGGATCACGCACAAGCCGACCGGGATCGTCGTGCAGTGCCAGAACGAGCGCTCGCAGTCGGCCAACCGCCAGACCGCGATGAACATGCTGCGCTCCAAGCTCGCCGAGCTCGAGGAGCGCAAGCGCCAGGAGGAGATCGCGCGCGAGAAGGGCGAGGCGCAGGACGTCAACTTCGGCTCGCAGATCCGCTCCTACGTCCTGCACCCGTACACGATGGTCAAGGACCACCGCACCAACGTCGAGGTCGGCAACGCGCAGGCGGTGCTCGACGGGGACCTCGACCGCTTCGTGCGCGCGGAGCTCCTGCGCTCGGCCGGCGAGCAGCGGTGAGCGGCGGCGAGCAGCCCACCGCCCCGTACCTCGACGCCGTCGTCGCCTACGGCTTCCGCGGCCCCGGCCGCTTCCACGTCCCCGGCCACAAGGGCGGGCCGGGCGCCGACCCGGGCCTGCGCCACGCGCTCGGCGACGACGCGCTCGCGCTCGACGTCCCGCAGGACATCCGCGGCATCGACACGGGCGTGGACCACCCGCCGTTCCAGCGCGCCGAGGAGCTGGCCGCCGAGGCCTACGGCGCGCAGCGCACGTGGTTCCTGACGAACGGCGCGACGCAGGGCAACCACGCGCTGGCGCTGGCGCTCGCGCCGCTGGGCGCGACGGTCGTGGCGCAGCGCAACGCGCACGCGTCGCTCGTCGACGGGCTGGTCCTGTCGGGCGGCCTGCCGCACTTCGTCGCGCCCGCCTACGACGAGGAGCTCGGGATGGCGCACGGCGTCACGCCCGACGCGCTTGCCGAGGCGCTCGCGCAGGCGGCGGCGGGCGGGCGGGTGAACGCCGCGTTCGTCGTGTCGCCGACGTACTACGGCATGGTCGCCGACGTCGCCGGCCTGGCCGAGGTGGCGCACGCGGCCGGCGTGCCGCTGGTCGTCGACCAGGCGTGGGGCCCGCACTTCGGCTTCCATCCCGACCTGCCCGCGGGCGCGCTGGCGCAGGGCGCCGACGCGGTGCTGACGTCGACGCACAAGATGGTCGGCTCGCTGACGCAGTCGGCGATGCTGCACGTGGGGGCGCGGGGTGCGCCGTCGCGGATCGACGTCGACCGCGTGGGCCGCGCGATGCGCCTGGTGCGCTCGACGTCGCCGAGCTCGCTGCTGATGGCGTCGCTGGACGCGGCGCGCCGGCAGCTCGCCGTCCACGGCGAGGCGCTGCTGCACGAGACGCTCGCCGCCTCGCGCCGGCTGCGCGAGAAGCTCGCGTCCGTGCCGGGCCTGGCGGTGATCGGGGCCGAGCAGGTGGGGCGGCCCGGGATCGCCGACTGGGACCCGCTGCGGGTCGTGCTGGACGTACGCGGGACGGGGCGCACCGGCTACGAGGTGGCCGACGCGCTGCGCCGCAGCTACGACGCGCACGTCGAGCTGGCCACGCAGGCGACGGTCGTGCTGGTGCTGGGCATGGGCCAGCCGGAGGAGGATCTGGTGCGGGTCGGCGGCGACCTCGACGAGGTCATCAAGCGCATCTCCGTCGAGGGTCGCCAGGACGCGGTGGCGCGACCGGTCGCCGCGCTGCGCTACGAGGTCGCCGTCCCGCCCCGCGACGCGTTCCTGGGCGAGTCCGAGCGCGTCGACGTCGACGCCGCGGTCGGCCGGATCTCGTGCGAGTCGATCGCCGGCTACCCGCCGGGCATCCCGGCGCTGCTGCCGGGCGAGCGGATCACCGCCGAGGTCGTCGCCTACCTGCGCGAGCTGCGCTCCGCGGGCGCGCGCCTGCACGGCGCCAGCGACCCGGAGTTCCGCAGCATCACGGTCCTCGCGGACTAGCCGTTGTCAGATCGCGATCGCTATGCGATCGCGAGACGACAACGGTCGCGGGTGCCGCGCGGCACTCCACGAGTGGCGAGTTGGCCCCGCTCAGCGGGGCCAACTCGCCACTCGCGAGCGCGGCGCGGTGCGACCGGGGGCACGGCGGTCGCTCCAGGACCGGCGCGCGCGGCCGACAAACCGAGGGCATGCGCCGCATCGCCGTCACCGCCGCCGTCCTCGTCGCGGCGTGCGCGCTCCCGGCCGCCGCCCCGGCGGCCAGGCACGGCATCGAGGTCAAGCGGGAGCGCGTGACGTTCGGCCCGCACGCCTCGACGGTCACGGTCGTGACGATGCCGCGGCCCGGCGGGAACCGCGTGCTGGCGCCGGCGATCCCCGGCGGGGTCGTCTCGGAGGGCACGGCGACCGTCAGCGCGGTCTCCAAGCAGCTGTCGCGCCACGGCACCGCGGTCGCGATCAACGCCGACCTGTTCGCGTACGCGACCGGTCAGCCGAGCGGCCTGCTGATCGTCGACGGCGAGGTCTACAACCAGCCGCAGGGCGAGCGGCCGTCGCTGCAGATCGACACGAACGGCACGCTGCACACGAGCACGCCGCGGGCGCGCGGGTCGCTCGTCCTCCGGGGCGGGCACACGCTGCCGTTCCAGGTCAACGTCACCACGCCCGACGACGGCGTCGTCTTCTACGACCGCGGCTGGGGGCCGAGCGCGCCGTCCGGCGCCCAGCACGCGATCGTCGGACGCCTGACGAGCGGGCGGATCGACGCCCGCGGCCAGACGTGGCGCGTCGCGGGCGAGATGCGGGTCGTCCGCACCCGCGCCGGCAGGCTGCCGATCCCGCCCGACGCCTCGCCCGACGAGCTGTTCCAGGGCGCCGGCGGCGCGGCCGCGCAGCTCGGGCGCCTGCATCGTGGGCAGGACGTCGGCGTCCGCTACGAGCTGGGGCCGCTGGCGCGCAACCTGCAGGCGGCGATCGGCGGCGGTCCCGTGCTGATCCGCGACGGGAAGATCGTGTTCTCGGTGCGGGCCGCGTCGAAGGCCTTCACCTCCGGCCAGCTGCGCCCGCCCGACGCGCGGACCGCGGTCGCGCAGCTGCGCGACGGGCGCATCCTCTTCTACGCCGCCGACCGCGGCGACGGCTCGACCGGTCTGACGATCGAGGAGGTCGCGCGCGACCTGCACCGCCGCGGCGCGGTCACCGCGATGGCCTTCGACTCGGGCGGCTCGACGTCGGTGGCGCTGAACGGGCGCCTGCTGAACCAGCCCGCCGACGGCGTCGAGCGCCCGGTCGGCAACCAGCTCGTCTACTTCGTCGGCGACCGCGGCCACGGCCAGCCGGTCGCACGCGTCACCGTCGGCAGCCGCCAGCCCGGCGCCCGCGTCCCGACGCTCGCCTACACGACCGTCCGCCCGGCGCGGATCGGCGTCTCGCTGCGCGACCCGCGCGGGCGGCTGTGGACGTTGCCGGCGCGGCGCGTCCCCGCCGGGGTGCACCAGGTGCGCATCCCCGACGACGTGGCGGTGAGCAGCGGCCGCTGGCGGATCGTCGTGACCGCGGTCGGGATGGGCGCCGCCGTGGCGGAGACGTTCCGCGTGACCAGCGCCCCGGCCGCGCCCGTGCGCACGCCCACGAACACGCCGGCCGGTGGCTCCGAGCCCGATGCGCCGACGCCCGCCGCCGCCGCCGACGCATCGGATTCCGACGGCGCCCCCGCGTGGGTCGTCGTCGCCGTCGGGGTGGCGGTGGCGCTCGCCGCGGCGGCCACCGTGGTGCTGGCCCGGCGGACCCGACGGGTTCGCCGCTAGCCTGCGGCGCCCATGGAGCTGACCCGACTGGTCGCCGAGGCGCTCGCCGAAGACGTCGGCGACGGCGACGTCACCACCGAGGCCACCGTCCCCGCCGACGCCCAGGCGACGGCCACGATCGTGCAGAAGGAGCCGGGCGTGATCTTCGGCCTCGAGGCCGCCCGCGAGACCTTCCGCCAGCTCGACCCCGCCGTGCGCTTCACGCCGCTCGTCGAGGAGGGCGTGTGGCGCGAGCGCGGCGACGTCGCCCGGATCGAGGGACCGGCGCGGGCGCTGCTCACCGGCGAGCGCACGGCGCTGAACCTGCTCGGGCGCCTCAGCGGCGTCGCCACCGCCGCCGCGACCGCCGCGCGCACGGTGGCGGGGACCGGCGCGACCGTGCTCGACACGCGCAAGACGACCCCGGGGATGCGGATGCTCGAGAAGGCGGCGGTGCGCGCCGGCGGCGCCTCCAACCACCGCGTCGGGCTGTTCGACGCGTTCCTGATCAAGGAGAACCACATCGCGGCCGCGGGCGGCATCGCGCGCGCCGTGGACGCCGCCAGAGCCGCCAGACCTGACCTTCTACTCGAGGTTGAGGTTCGCAATCCGCAGGAGATCGACGAGGCCCTTGCCGCCGGGGCTCCGCGCCTGCTCCTGGACAACATGACGCCCGAGCAGCTCCGCGCCGCCGTCGCGCAGGTCGCCGGCCGCGCCGAGCTGGAGGCCAGCGGCGGCGTCACGCTCGAGACGCTGCGCGAGGTGGCCGAGACCGGCGTCGACTTCGTGTCCCTGGGGGCGCTCACGCATTCGGCGCGGACGCTGGATCTCTCGATGCTGCTGCATACGTAAGGAATACGAGCTGGCCGTAAGTATTCTTTGGCACCCGGGTATACTCGCGCTTCTGTCCCAAGAGCCGGAGGAGGCGAGCAGTCGTGCCATCGAATCGGAGCCCTGACGAGCTCCCAGTGGCCGCGGTGCAGTTCGCGGTCGGTCCGTCCAAGCACGAGAACCTGGCCCGCGCGGCGGCGCTCGTCGCCCGCGCCGCCGACGGTGGAGCGCGCCTCGTCGTCCTCCCGGAGAAGTTCAACGGGTTCGGGAGCCCCGAGATCCTGCGCTCCTGCGCCGAGCCGCTGGAGTCCGGGGAGACGGTGGCGGCGATGCGGTGCTGGGCCCGCGAGCACGGCATCTTCCTGGTCGGCGGCTCGATCACCGAAGAGCACGACGACGGACGGTTGACGAACACGAGCGTGGTCTTCGGGCCCGACGGCGAGCGCCTCGCCGAGTACCGGAAGATCCACCTGTTCGACATCACCGTCGGCGACGAGGTCTACCGCGAGTCCGACGTCGAAGCGCCAGGCGACGAGATCGTCGTCGTCGACGTCGACGGGTGGTCCGTCGGTCTCAGCATCTGCTACGACCTCCGCTTCCCGGAGCTGTACCGCATCCTCATGCTGCGAGGGGCGGAGGCGATCGTCGTCCCGGCCGCGTTCACGCTGCTCACCGGCCGTGACCACTGGGAGGTCCTGCTGCGGGCCCGGGCCGTCGAGAACCAGTGCTACGTGATCGCGGCCAACGAGTGTGGTCAGCGTTCCGACGGCAAGCGGACGTATGGTCGCTCGATGGTCGTCGATCCGTGGGGCACCGTCACCGCGCAGGCCAGCGACGGCGACGCGGTCGTGGCCACGACCCTCGAGCGGTCGCGCGTCGATTCGGTGCGGGCCTCCCTGCCGGCCCTGCAGCACCGTCGTGAAGCGGCCTACGCGTGGCCCGAGTCCACGGTCGCCTTGTCATGAGCGAGGCCACGCTTCCCCCCGGCGTCCTCGGATCGATCGCCGAGGAATCGGAGGTCGACCCGGCCGCCGGCGCTCGCGAACGGGCGTATGCGGTGCTGCGGACCGCGATCCTCCGCGGCGCGCTGCCCGCGGGCACGCTGCTGAACGAGGCCGACATCGGCGCGGAGCTCGGCATCTCGCGGACGCCCGTTCGCGCGGCGCTGCAGAGCCTGCTCCAGGAGGAGCTCATCGAGGTCGGGGCGCGTCGTCAGCTCTACGTCCGCACGATCCCGCCCTCGTCTCGTCGCGAGGTCATCCTCCTGCGCGAGGCGCTCGAGCAGATCACCGTGCGCGAGGCCTGCGAGGTGATGACCCTCGAGGAGATCGACGAGCTGCGCCTGATCCTCATCCGTCAGCGCCGGGCGGCCGAGCAGGGCGACGTCGAGCGGTTCATCGAGCTCGACGACCAGTTCCACATCGGGATCGCCGCCGGGGCGCGGCTCCCGACGGCGCAGCGGTTCCTGGAGCAGATCCGGGCGCTGATCCGCATGATGGGCCTGCGCGCCGCGACGCGGCAGGGCCGGATGAACGAGGTGCTCGACGAGCACGAGGCGATCGTCGCCGCGCTCGAGGCCCGCGACGCGGACGCCGCGCTCGGTCGGCTCACCGATCACCTCAAGGCGACGTATCGGCTGATCGGCGAGCTCGACGACGAGTCCGCCGACGCCGCCGGCGCTCGGCTTGGCGGCGTCTGACCGCCTCCCGCTGATCTCGGCAGGACGTGCGACCGGGGCCGCAAGGCCCCGGTTGTGCGTTCTGTACCCGTGGCGCAAAAGCATACTGCTTGCGCTTCGGTGTACTTCTGATCTAGGGTATACCCACGATGGTTCTGGACCCCGAGCAGCGGCTCACGCTGTTCGACGTGGAGCGAGACGCCGGCATCCCGCTCGATGGATGTGAGGTCGTCGTCGCCGGCTACACGGGCCGCGACGCCGAGTTGGTCGCCCGCCACGTCGAAGAGCTCGCGAGCCACGGCGTCCCCGAGCCGGAGAGCATCCCGGCCTTCTATCCGGTGGGCCTGGAGTCGGTGCTCGTCGCGCCTGCGACGCTCGTGGCGCCGCAGGGCACGACCTCCGGCGAGGCCGAACCGGTGCTGGTCCGCCCCGCTTCGGGCGAGCTGTACCTCGGGGTTGGCAGCGACCACACCGATCGCGAGATCGAGAAGACCTCGATCGCGGCGTCCAAGTCCGCGTGCGCCAAGGTGATCGGCCCCGAGGTGTGGCCGTGGGCGTCCGTGGCGGACCGGTGGGATCGGCTCGAGCTCCGAGCGGCCGTCGGGGCGGAGCGGCGGCCCTACCAGGACGCGCCGCTCGCAGCCATTCGCCGTCCCGAGGAGATCCTCGAGCTCATCGAGGTCCTGCTCGTCGAGCCCGGCGCCCCGGTCGTGATCTTCCTGGGCACCGTGCCGCTGCTCGACGGCGAGTTCTACTTCGGCGACGAGTTCGCCGCGAGCCTGCGCGACCCCGAGAGCAGTCGGGAGCTGCGCTGCGAATACCGGGTCGCCTTCGAGTCCACGTCATACGGGGGGCCTCAGGCCTCCTCGGTCGAGCTGCGATAGGAGGATCATGCGCTCCGCCTCGGAATACCTGGACGGCCTCAAGGACGATCGCCACGTCTACGTGGACGGCCGCCGGGTGGACGACGTCGCCGACCACCCCGCCTTCGCGGGCGTCGTGCGGACGGTCGCCGAGCTGTACGACGTCGCCAGCGGCGAGTCGTGCATGCACTACGACCATCCCGAGCACGGCCGGATCAACGCGGCCTACCTGCAGCCGCGCGACGCCGACGACCTGCGTCGCCGGCGCGCGGCGGTGACGCGGTGGGCCGAGGTGTCCAACGGCTTCGTCGGCCGCAGCCCGGACCACGTCGGCTCGTTCTACGCCGGGTTCGCCAGCGCGCCGGTGGTCTTCGACCGGCTGCGGCCCGGGACCGGCGACAACGTCCGCCGCCACTACGCCGAGATGGTCCGCGAGGACCTCTACGTGACGTACACGATCATCCCGCCCCAGAACGCGGCCAACCGGCCGGGCGCGACGCCCGACGGCGCCGTCTCGCAGGTGGCGGTGGTGGACGAGCGCGACGACGGCATCGTCGTGCGCGGCGCCCAGATGCTCGGCACCGGGACCGCCGTCGCCGACCGGCTGTTCGTCAGCTGCATCAAGCCGCTGCGTCCGGGCGAGGAGGACCTCGCGATCTCCTTCGCGATCCCGGTGGCGACGCCCGGCCTGAAGCTGTTCTGCCGGCGCCCGTACGCGGTGGGCCAGCCCAGCGCGTTCGACTACCCGCTGTCCTCGCGCTTCGACGAGCCGGACTCCATGGCGGTCTTCGACGACGTGCTCGTGCCCTGGGAGGACGTGTTCGTCCTGCGCTCGATCGACGGGGTGCGCGATCAGTTCCACCGGACGTCCGCCCACGTCCTGGGCAACACGCAGGCGCAGACGCGCCTGTCGGTCAAGCTGAAGTTCCTCCTCGGCGTGGCGGTCGGCGTCTGCGAGACCAACGGCCTCATGGCGCTGCCGCCCGTCCAGGACAAGCTCGGCGAGCTTGCGTCGCTCGTGTCGATCGTCGAGGGGATGGTCCTGGCCGGCGAGGCGAGCGCCGAGGTCGACGAGTTCGGGCTCTACCGGCCCGGGCGCCGGTTCCTCTACGGGGTGATGGGGCTGCAGTCCGAGATCTACCCGCGCGTGCTCCACATCCTGCGCGAGCTCAGCGGGGCCGGCGTGATCGGCACCGCCTCGTCGTACCGCGACCTCGTGAGCGAGGAGACCGGCGAGGACATGGTGCGCTTCCTGGCCGAGTCGAGCGACGACCTCGAGCACCGCACCAAGCTCTTCAAGCTCGCCTGGGACGCGATCGGCTCCGAGTTCGCCGGTCGCCACCACCAGTACGAGATGTTCTACGCGGGCGCGCCGTTCGTCGCGCGCGGCTACGCGCAGCGCAACTACGGCTTCGACGAGCCGAAGGCGCTCGCGCAGCGGTTCCTGGACACCTACGCGCTGCCTCGCGAGGCGGCCGGGAGCGTGAGCTGATGCCCAAGCCCGAGATCGAGTTCCGGACCCCCGAGGCTTCGTGGCGGCGCCCCGAGGGCTCGCTCGTCGACGGCATCGACGAGCGGATCCTCTCCCACGATCCGGACACCGGGGCCTACACGCGACTGCTGCGCTTCGCGCCGGGCACCGACTCGTCGCCCAACGGCGTGCAGATCCACGACTTCTGGGAGGAGGTGTACATCGTGGAGGGAGACCTCACCGACCTGCGTCTGGGGCAGACGTTCACGGCCGGGATGTACGCGTGCCGGCCACCCGGCATGGAGCACGGCCCGTGGCGCTCGGAAACGGGCGTCCTGATGGTCGAGTTCCGCTACGACATGCCCGGCGCAGGGCGGTGACCATCGTGCCGGCGTTCCCACGACAGGCAAACCCCATCGGAGGAGGGTGTTCATGAAGTACGTCCCGAGCAACGACCCGGTCGAGCAGTTCACCGCCCGGTACGACCGTGACCGGTCCGACCTGTTCGGCGCCGACACGGTGAGCGCGCCGGCCTTCCAGGGCGAGGAGGAGTTCATTCGCTTCGCGGAGGCCGACTACCAGGCCGATCGTCACTGGGCGTTCGAGATCCGCCCGGAGGAGTGCGCGCTGATCGTCGTCGACCTCCAGCAGGACTTCGTCAAGCCCGGCAGCCCGATGTTCGTGCCGGAGGCCTATCGCCAGATCCCGCGGGTGAAGAAGCTGATCGAGGCCTGCCGGGAGGTCGGGATGCCGATCTTCTACACCGAGCACAGCATCGGCAGCGACACGGCGGCGGACTTCTACGAGTACTGGAACCCGATCGCCGACGGGGCGCTGACGGAGGGCGCGGCGAACACCAAGGTCTACGAGGGCCTGGATCCGCAGCCGGGCGAGCGCATCATCGACGTGAAGCACACGTACGACTCGTTCGCCGGCACGAACCTCGACTACGCCCTGCGCGACGCCGGGGTGAAGACGGTGATCATCTGCGGCACGATGACGAACTTCTGCTGCGACTCGACCGCGCGGACGGCGTACTTCCTGCACTACCACGTGGTCTTCGGCGATGACGTGTGCGCCAGCGACAACGCGGTCGTCCACGAGGGCACCGTCCGCACGCTGCGCCGCGGGTTCGCGCGGGTGATGAACCACCGGCAGATCATCGACGCCCTGCTCAACGGCGACACCCTCCACCGGGAGGCGCGCGCGGCCCGCGAGGCCTCCAAGCAGGCGGCGGCAGCGGTCGCCTAGGCCCCACCGGCCGGGCGCTGCGGCGCCCGTCCAGCGGTGTGATCGGGCCGAGCGCACAGGCGCTCGGTCCCGCTCCGCCGATCCCTGATCTCGGCCGACGAGATGGCGCGAAACGCCGCTTGACAGCGGCGGAAACGCCTACCTATAGTGCGGCCGCGAGCATTAGTGAGATAGGCATTTCAGTTTTGTTCAGGAGGAGAGCGATGTCGCAGTGGGACAACCCAGTCGGGCGGTTCCTGGAGGAGTACGGGCGCGACGCGAGCGACCTGCTCGGGCCGGACCAGCTGTCCAAGCCCGGCGTCTTCGAGGGCGAGGCCGAGTTCATCGAGTGGAAGGACCGCGCCTACCAGGAGGACAAGCACTGGACCTTCGAGCTGCGCGCCGAGGACTGCGCGCTGATCGTGATCGACCTCCAGGAGGACTTCGTCGATCCGAGCAAGCCCATGTGCGTCCCCGAGGCCTACCGCCAGATCCCCCGGGTGAAGGAGCTCATCGCCGGCTGCCGCGAGCGCGACATCCCGGTGATCTTCACCGAGCACACGATCGCCGAGGACGCCACCGGCGGCTACTACGAGTGGGAGGACGCGATCCGCGACGGCGCCACGAAGGAGGGCCACCCGAACACGGCGGTCTACCACGAGCTGGCGCCGCGTCCGGACGAGCGGATCATCCGCGCCAAGCACACGTACGACTCGTTCGCCGGCACCGACCTCGACTTCATCCTGCGCGACCGCGGCGTCAAGACCGTGATCATCTGCGGGACGCTGACCAACTACTGCTGCGAGGCCACCGCCCGGTCGGCGTTCTCGCTGCACTACAACGTCGTCTTCGGCTCGGACGTCTGCGCGACGAACAGCGCGCTGAACCACGAGGCGACCCTGCGGACCATGCGCTACGGCTACGCGCGCGTCATGGACCGCCACACGATCCTGCGCCTCCTCGACGAGGGGGACCACCTGTACGCGAAGGCGCGCGCCAAGCGCGACGCCGAGCGGGCCGCCGGCCTCGCCACCGCCTGATCGACGCGATCCAACCACGCAAGGACGAGGAGACTCACGTGCACCTGAGCACATCAACGGACCGGCGCCGGTCCGGCCGCCTGCGGGCGGCCGTCGTCACCGGCGCCTTCATGGCGGCGTCGCTGCTGGCCGCGTGCGGCTCGAGCGACGACGGCGGCAGCACCGGCGGAGGCGGCGGCGACGACGGCGGCGGGACGGTGAAGATCGGCGTCCTGGCCCCGATCACCGGCGAGCTGGCCCCCTACGGCGAGGCGCTCGAGCGCGGCATGACGGTCGCGGCCGACCTGATCAACGAGGACGGCGGCATCGGCGGCAAGAAGGTCGAGTGGGTCCTCGAGGACGATCAGACCGACCCGAAGGCGGCGAGCACGGCCGCGCGCAAGCTCCTGACCCAGGAGCGCGTCGACTACCTGATGGGCACCACCAGCTCGGCGACGACGCTGGCGGTCATCCCGCAGGCCGAGCGCGCGAAGGTGCCGTTCTTCTACGTCGTCGAGGGCGAGTCCAAGACCTGCGACTCGTCGGCCACCGGCACCCGCGAGTACGTCTTCGGCAACGGCGAGACGCCCGAGCAGAAGATGACCGAGTACGTCCCGTGGATGCTCGAGAACCTCGGCAAGCGGGTGTACTTCATCGGCTCCGACTACGTCTTCCCGCACTTCGTCAACGACCTCACGAGCAAGCTCGTCGAGGAGAACGGTGGGACGGTCGTCGGCACGGCCTACGCGCCCCTGGGGACGAGCGACTTCTCGTCCTACATCTCGGAGATCGAGCGGGCCAAGCCCGACGTGATCTTCATCTCGGTCGTCGGGACCGACGGCATCGCGCTCGTCAAGCAGCTGAACCAGTTCGGGCTGCGCGACAAGGTCGAGCTCACCGGCATGCCGACGTTCGCCGGTGAGGTCCTCCCGGGCATCGCCGACGTGGCGCAGGACGTCTACACCGTCGACCGCTACTGGGACAAGGCCGACAACCCGGTCAACGAGAGGTTCGCCGCCGCCTACCACGCGAAGTACGGCGAGGACGCTCCGATCGGCACGATCGCCGCGCAGGGCGCCTACGGGACGCTCCTGCTCCTGCAGGCCGCGGCGGAGAAGGCCGGCACGACCGACCGCGAGGCCGTCGCCAAGGCGCTGCCGGGCGTGAGCGTCGAGTCGCCGGCCGGCGAGATCACGGTCAACCCCGACAACAACGTCGTCACCGGTCCGATCCGGCTGCTGCAGGTCAAGGGCGACAACTACGACGAGGTCCAGGACCTCGGCCAGGTGCCGCACCCCGGCCACTCCGGCTGCAGCTCGCAGGACGCGTGACCCGGCGGGCGGATCGTCGGTGATCTCCGACCCCACAGCACCATGAACGGCACCGATGTCCTGAACATCGCCGTGGCGTCCGTCTTCACCGTGGAGGTGGCGCTCGGCCTGATGATCATCTTCGGCGTGATGCGGGTCATCAACATGGCGCACGGCGAGCTGTTCATGCTCGGCGCGTACACCATGGTGGTGGTCACCAGCGCGGGGCTCAGCCCGTGGGTGGGCATCGTGCTCGCGCCGCTGGTGGTGGGTGCGTTCGGGATGGCGGTGGAGCGCGCGATGATCCGCCCGCTGTACCAGCGGCGGGACCTCAGCTCGCTGCTGGCGACGTTCGGCCTCAGCATCGTGCTGCAGCAGGCGGTGCGGCTCATCTTCGGCCCCCAGTCGAAGACGGTGCCGACGCCGATCGAGGGCAGCGTGAGCCTGCTGGGGACCACGTATCCGACGTACCGGCTCGTCGCCGCGACGATGGCGATCCTCGTCATCGTCGCGGTCGGGCTGCTGCTGTACCGGTCCTCCTTCGGGATCCGGGTGCGGGCGACGATCGAGGGCGCGGAGGTCGCCGAGGCGCTGGGCACCAACACCACGCGCATCGCCTCGCTGGCGTTCGCCCTGGGCGCCGCCCTCGCCGGGTTCGCGGGCGCGCTCATGGCGCCCTTCATCGGCGTCGTGTCGACCATGGGGCTCGAGCAGACCGTGCGCTCGTTCCTCGTCGTGATCACCGGTGGGATGGGCAGCATCGCCGGCACGTTCGGCGGCGGCGTCCTCATCGGGGGCGGCGAGAGCGCGCTGACGATCCCGTTCAGCGGGACCGTGGCGCAGATCTGCGTCCTGGGCTTGGCGATCCTGGTGATGCTCGTCCGCCCGCAGGGCCTGTTCTCGCGCGGGGGGGTCCGGACCGCATGATGCGCCTCTTCCGCTCGCAGACGCGGATCGCGGCGGCGGTGCTGCTGGTGGCCGCCGCCCTCGTCCCCGTCGTGAGCTCCGACGTCTACTGGTACAACGTGATCGCCACCGGGCTCGTCTTCGGAGTCCTGGCGATGAGCCTGGACCTGCAGTGGGGCTACTCCGGGATCATCAACCTGGCCCCCGCCATGTCGTTCGGTCTCGGCGCCTACAGCTGGGGCATCGTGGGCGACCGCATCGAGGGCATCGGCGGCACGTACGTGGCCCTCCTGGCCGCGGCGGCCGTGCCGGCGCTGCTCGGCGCGGTGGTGGCGTTCGTGTCGTTCAAGGCCGGCACCCGCGAGATCTACTTCGCGCTGATCACGCTGGCGCTCACGCTCGTCCTCGAGCAGGTCGCGCTGGCGGCGACCGGTCTCACCGGCGGGTCGAACGGCCTGCTGGGCATCGCGTGGCCGGAGATCGGGATCCCGGGGGCGTTCGAGATCGTGTTCGACACGCCGGAGTCCTACTACTACCTGGTGGTCGTGCTGACCGCGATCGCGTTCGTGGTCTGCACGGCGCTGGTCAGCGGCCGGTTCGGCTCGATCCTCGCGGCGATCCGCGAGAGCGAGCACCGCGCCGAGACCCTCGGCTACTCGACGCTGCGCTACCGCGTCGCCATCTCGACCATCGCGGCGGCGCTCGCCGGCGTCGCGGGCATGGCGTACGCGCCCCTCACGGGGATCGTCGACCCGTCGGTGTTCGGCGTCGCGCTCTCGGTCCAGGTGTTCGTCTGGGTCGCCGTCGGCGGGGCCGGCACGCTGCTCGGGCCGCTCGTGGCCGCGCTGCTCATCACCGCGGGCCAGTCGTCGCTGACCGGCTCGTCGGCGACGGCGTACCTGCTCGTGATCGGTGTCGTGTTCATCCTGATCGTCCTGTTCCTGCCGGGCGGCCTGGCCTCCGTGGGCGAGCGGCTTCGACGCCTGCGCCGGGGTCGGCTGACGGCGCTGACGCCGGCCCCGCCGGCGGCGCCCACGCCGCAGGAGGCGCAGGGGGAGGGGCAGCCATGAGCGAGGCATTGCTCGAGGTCACCGGGCTCACCCGCCGGTTCGGCGGCGTCGCCGCCCTCGACGACCTGAACTTCCGCGTGCGCGACGGCGAGACGCGCTGCATCATCGGCCCCAACGGCGCGGGCAAGACCACGTTCCTGAACGTCGTGTGCGGCCTCGTCCGCCCGACCTCGGGTCGCGTCACGTTCGCGGGGCACACGATGAGCCGGGTGTCGCCGAGCCGCATGGCCCACAGCGGCATGGTGCGCTCGTTCCAGACGCCGACGGTCTTCGGCGGCCTGTCGATCGAGCTCAACCTGCAGCTGGGCGCCCGTCGCCCGGGCGCACCGGAGGGCTGGGCCGACCGGGTGGAGCACATGCTCGCCGAGCTCGGGATGGACGATCGCCGGACGCAGCCGGCGCGCGATCTGTCCCACGGCGAGAAGAAGCGCCTGGAGATCGGCATGATGATCACGGGCGTTCCACGGCTGCTGCTGCTCGACGAGCCGACGGCCGGGATGAGCATCCGCGAGACCGACGAGGTCGTCGACATGCTGCGGCGGCTGTGTGGCGGGATGACCGTCGTGATCATCGAGCACGACATGTCGTTCGTCCGCCAGATCGCCGACCGCGTCTCGGTGTTCCATCGCGGCTCGCTCCTCGTCGAGGGGTCGCTCGAGGAGATCCAGGCCGACAAGCGGGTGCAGGACGTGTATCTCGGAAGCGGGGTCGACTGATGCTGGTCGTCGAGGGGGTCCATGCCCGGCGGGGCGACACGCGGGTGCTGCACGGCGTGTCGCTCTCCGTCGGCGAGGGCGAGATGGTCGCGCTCATCGGGCGCAACGGCATGGGCAAGACCACGCTGTTGCGCAGCATCCTCGGTCAGTGCGCGGTGACCGACGGCCGCGTGACGCTGGACGGCACGGACGTCACCGGACGCCCGACGTACGCGATCGCGCGCGCCAGCGTCGGCGTCGTCCCCGAGGGACGGGGGATCTTCCCCACGCTGCGGGTCGTCGAGAACCTGCGGATGGGCCTCCCGCGGTCGCGCGGCGCGGACGCCGCCGTCGCGCGCATCTACGAGCGGTTCCCGCTGCTGCGCGACCGCGCGCGCGAGCGCGCCGGGAGCCTGTCGGGCGGCCAGCAGCAGATGCTGGCGATCGCGCGCGCCCTGATCGCCTCGCCGCGACTGTTGCTGATCGACGAGTTCTCGGAGGGCATCCAGCCCAACATCGTGCAGGAGATCGGTGGGATGCTGCAGCGCCTGAACGAGGAGGGCGTGGCCGTGCTCCTGGTGGAGCAGAACGCCCGTCTGGCGCTGGGGATCTCGCACCGTGGCTACATCTTGGAGAAGGGCCGGGTCGTCGCCGAGGGGGCGTCGTCGGCGCTGCTCGAGGACGAACAGGCGCTGGCCCAGCACCTGGTCATCTGATCGCACCCGGGTCGCGGGCGCGCGCCCGCGATCTCCGCCCGTCCGCGGCTTGCGGACACGTCAGTCGACACCTACTCTGTTTCATTACTGAAATGTGCATTTCACTTTTAGGAGGCGGCCGATGAAGGCGAGCGACGGCCAGCGGGCGCGAATCCCGACGCTGCACAAGATGGTGGACCTGCTGCAGGCGTTCACGCCGGCCACCCCCCAATGGAAGCTGCGCGACCTGGCCGCCGAGCTCGACTGGGACACGGCGACGACGCACCGGTTCCTCAAGGCGCTCGTCGACATCGGCATGCTCGACGCCGACGCCGACCTGACCTACCGCATCGGACCGCTGCCCCTGCAGCTCGCCGCCGTGTCGACAAGCGCCGAGCCCGGCTGGGCCGACCTGATGCGCCGCATCGCCGAGATCGCGGAGGCCACGCGCCTCACCACGCAGGTCGGCCTCCTCGCCGGTGATCGCGTCGCGATCATCGCCAGCCAGGAGAGCCGCGGCGCGCTGAAGGCGGCCGCCAGCCTCGGTGAGCGGCTCCCGCTGCATGCCACCGCGGGCGGCAAGGCGATCCTCGCGCAGCTCGCCGACGACGAGGTGCGCGAGCTGCTGCCCGAGCGCCTGCCCGCGTTCACCGACAACACCGTGGTCGACCGGGAGGAGCTGATCGTGCAGCTGGCGGACGTGCGGACGACGGGCATGGCCCGCGCCGACTCGGAGTTCTCGCAGGGCCTGTACGCCGTGGGGGTGGCGATCCCGACCGGCGCGCTGGGCGGCACCGCCGCCCTCGTGTGCGCCGGGCTGTCGCGCACGTTCGTGCCGGAGCAGTGGGACCAGGCCGAGCGGATCCTGGCCGAGCAGGCGACCGCGCTCGGGGCCGGGCGGCCGATCGAGGAGGCCACGGCATGAGCGCCGCGCCCGTCACCACCCCGACCGAGGCGTTCAAGACCGCGTTCACGCGCTTCGCGGCCACGGTCTCCGTGATCACGTACGCCGACGCCGAGGGCGACCCGGCCGGGATGACGGCGACCGCCATGTGCTCGCTGTCGCTGTCGCCGCTCAGCCTGCTGGTGTGCGTCAACCGCGAGAATCGCAGCCACGGAGAGATCGTGCAGAGCGGGCGCTTCGGGGTGAACATGCTGGCCGCCGGCCAGCAGCACGTCGCCAACCACTGCTCGCGCCCCGGCTCCGACAAGCGCATCCCGACATCCTGGCTCCGCGCGGACCCGGAGGGCGTGGCGCCGATCATCGACGGCGCCGTCGCCCACATCGGCTGCGAGCTGGGCCAGGCGCACGACGCGCACACGCACTCGATCTTCGTCGGGCACGTCAGCCACGTGTGGCTCGGTCCCGACGCCCCGCCGCTGCTGTATTGCAATCGCAGCTACCGCCGCTTCGACGACGTCGGGGACGACGAGGCGATGCAGCGCGTGTGGGATCGCGTGGCCTTCGGATCGCTCTCGTAGCGGCCGACTCTCGGAAGTCAGCAGACCAAGGAGCACCATGAGAACCGGAGCGGAGTACCTGGCGAGCCTGTCGGACGGCCGGGAGGTGTATCTGGACGGGCAGCGGGTCGACGACGTGACCACCCATCCGGCGTTCGCGGGGCCCATCGCGACGATCGCCGGCATCTACGACGAGGTGGCCGCCGACCCCGGGTACGCCTACGAGGACCCGGCGACGGGTGAGCGCTGCTCGGGGATGTGGCGCATCCCGCGATCGAGCGCCGACCTCACCGCTCGCCGGCGGATGCACGAGATGTGGGCGCGCCCGAGCTGCGGCCTGATGGGGCGGACCCCGGACCACGTCGCGTCGCTGCTGTCGGCGTTCACCGCGTCCAAGGACGTGTTCGCCCGCGGTGGCGAGCGGTACGCCGACAACGTCGTCCGCTTCTACGAGCGGGCCCGCCGCGAGGACCTCTATGTCGCCTACGCGATCGTGCCGCCCCAGGTCGACCGCTCCAAGCCCGCCCATCAGCAGCCCGAGCCGTTCCTGTACGCGGGCGCCGCCGAGGAGCGCGAGGACGGGATCGTCATCCGCGGCGCCCAGATGATCGGCACCTCCGCCGCCATGGCCGACTGGCTGCTGCTCACCTACGTCGTGCCGCTGCAGGACGGCGACGAGGACTACGCGATCTCGTGCGTCATGCCGATGAACGCGCCGGGGTTGCGCATCTACCCGCGCCGGCCGTACACGACGATCGCCAACAGCGAGTTCGACTACCCGCTGTCGTCGCGGTTCGACGAGTTCGACTCGCTCGTGGTGTTCGACGACGTGTTCGTCCCGTGGGAGCACGTCTTCGTCTACCGCGACGTCGGCATCACGCGCGATCAGTTCACGAAGACGGGCGCGCACCTCATGGCCAACTTCCAGGCGCTGTCGCGCTTCGGCGTCAAGCTCCGGTTCGCCTGCGGCCTGGCGATGCGCCTGGCCGAGCTGCACGGCATCGACCGGCTCCCGCCGGTCCAGGGCCAGCTCGGCGGCGGCGTGGCCACGATCGCGTCGCAGCTGGAGGCGATCGTCGTGGCGGCCGAGACCACCCCGCGGATCACCGAGACGCTCGCGATCCCCAACCAGCAGTTCGTCTACACGGGGATGAGCCTGCAGCGCCAGCTCGTCGTCGACCTCATGCGGTGGCTGCGCGAGCTCGCGGGTGGCTCGTTCATCGCGGTCCCGTCCTCGGAGGAGGTCTTCACCGCGCCCGAGACCGCGCTGCACACCGAGCGCTACTACAAGTCCGCCACGGCGTCGGCCTACGAGCGGGTGCGCCTGCTCAAGCTGATGTGGGACTTCGTCGGCACGGAGTTCGCTGGCCGCCAGCTGCAGTACGAGATGTTCTACTCGGCGGCCCAGCACGTGTCGGACGCCCGCGTGTTCCACGCCTACGACTGGGACGCCGGCCGCGAGCTCGTCGACGGCCTGCTCAGCCGGACCGCGCCGGCCGGCGGCACCGCGGAGCTGGCCGCATGACGGTCCGGAAGTGGCTGACGATCCGGGAGGAGGTGCACACCGAGGCGGGGCGCAGCGACGACGGCGGCCCGCTCGTGAAGGTGGCGGTGTGCGCCGTGGTCGACAACCCGTTCGCGGGACGCTGGGCCGACGACCTGGACGACCTCGTCCAGGCCAGCGTCCCGCTGGCCGACGAGCTGGCGGCGCGGGCCGTCGACGCGCTGGGCGCGCCGCCGCTGAGCTACGGGAAGGGCGGGCTCGTGGGCGTCGCCGGCGAGCAGGAGCACATCAACGCGATGCTCACGACCGTGTTCGGTGAGGCGATGCGCCAGCATGCCGGCGGCGGCCTCGCGTGGATCCCGTCCATGACGAAGCGCGCCTCGGCAGGCGAGATGCTCGACGTCCCGCTCGCGCACAAGGACGCGCTGTACGTGCGTGCGCACTACGACGGCATCACGGTGCATGTCCCCGACGCGCCCGGGCCCGACGAGATGGTCGTGGTCGGCGCGTACGCCAACCGGGGCCGGATCAACGCCCGCATCGGCGGGGTGCCCGCCGATGCCATCACGGCCAGGGACGGTCTGCGATGAGCGGCGCGGTGATCGTCAACGCCGGCGGGGTCGTCACCGGCCGAGCCGGCGACGGGCTGCTGGACGCGGACACCGTCGTGATCTCCGGCGACCGCATCGCCGCCGTCGGGCGGGAGGCCGAGCTGGGCACCGTCGACGCGGACCTCGTGGTGGACGCCGCCGGCGCGATCGTGGCCCCCGGGCTGATCGACTCGCACTGCCACGTCGTGATCGGCGACTACACGCCGCGCCAGAAGACCGTCGACTTCCTCCAGAGCTACGTGCATGGCGGCATCACGACGTGCATCTCGGCGAGCGAGGTGCACGCGCCGGGCCGGCCGAAGGATCCCGTCGGCGTGAAGGCGCTCGCCATCGCGGCGCAGCGGTGCTTCGCCGACTACCGGCCGGGCGGCATGACCGTCCACGCGGGCTCCGTGATCCTGGAGCCGGGCCTGGAGGACCGCGACTTCGCAGACCTGGCGGACGCGGGCGTCTGGCTGGCCAAGGCCGGGTTCGGGGCCTTCGCCTCGCCGGCCGACTGCGCGCCGCTGGTGCAGGCCGCGCAACGCCACGGCATGGTCGTCATGTGCCACACCGGCGGCGCCTCGATCCCGAGCTCCTCACCGGTCACCGCCGACGACCTGCTCGCGATGTCCCCCGATGTCAGCGGCCACGTCAACGGCGGTCCGACGGCGCTGTCGGAGGCGGACCTCGCCCGCGTGATCGCCGAGTCCGACATGGCGCTGCAGGTCGTCCAGGCGGGCAACCTGCGCGCGTCGCTGGACGTCGTCCGCGAGCTCGAGCGCCGTGGCGAGCTGACGCGGCTGCTCATCGCGAGCGACACCCCGACGGGAACCGGCACGATGCCGCTCGCCGTGCTGAAGTCGGTCGTCGAGCTGGCCAGCCTCGCTCCGCTGTCCCCGTTCGAGGCGTTCGCCGCCGCGACCGGCAACGTCGCGGCGGTGTATCGCCTCGACACCGGCGTGATCGAGCCGGGACGGCTGGCGGACGTGATGCTCATCGACGCCCCGCTCGGGTCCGCGCAGCCCGACGCGGTGAGCGCGATCGCCGCCGGCGACCTGCCCGCGGTGTCGTGCGTGTTCACCCGCGGCGTGCTGCGGTTCGAGATCAGCCGCAACACGCCGCCGCCGACCCGTCCGCTCGGCGTCCGGGCGGGCGCGGTCCCCACCCCGGCCGGCTGAGCGGGAGGGAGCCATCGCGCACCGGATCGTGTGCGATGGCTCCCGCATCAGCCGACCGACTCGTACGAACGCCGAGCCGGCCTGCACCCCGGGGGCCGCGGGGTCGATGGAAACCCCAGCATTTCTGTCCCCCGAGCAAGGATTCGCATGCCACGACTCTCCGTTCGTGCGAAGCTCTTCGCCAGCTACGCCGCGATCATCGCGATCATGGTCGGGCTCAGCGTCTTCGCGCTGGCCAAGCTGGACGAGGCCGACAATCGCACCAAGCACGTCGCCGATGAGGAGCTCCCGGCGGCGAAGATCGTCTCCAGCCTGAACGCTCCGCTCTCGCAGTACCGGATGATGCAGTACGCGCGGATCAACACCGCGTCGGCGCCGCCGGAGATCGTCGAGGGCGTCGAGGAGACGATGACGCTGTACAAGGACTCGCTCGAGAAGCTCCTCGACGACTACGACCGGTACGCGGAGGAGCCGCGCGAGGAGGCGTTCGCGCAGCAGTACCGCGAGGCCTGGCAGCAGTACCTCGACGTGACCCAGCCCGCGATGGAGCTGGCCGCCGAGAACGACCCCGCGGGCGCGATCGCGATCATGGAGAACCAGGAGGAGGGCGGCGCCGTCCCCATCTGGGTCGCCGCGCAGGACGTCCAGATGAAGTGGGACGCGTACCTGACCAAGCACAGCCAGCAGCGGCAGGCCGACGCCGACGCCGCGTCCGCCGCCGCCAAGCGGACGATCCTCATCCTCCTCGGCGTGGCGATCCTGATCGCCGCCGCGCTGGCGTACCTGATCTCCCGCGGCATCACCCGCAGCGTCCGCGACGTGCTCGGCGCCCTGCGCCGCCTGCGCGACCGCGACACGGCGTCGCTGCGCGGCGGCCTGGAGGCCGTCGCCGAGGGCGACCTGACCCGCGAGATCGCCGTCGAGACGGCGCCGATCGAGCGGATCGCCAAGGACGAGGTCGGCGACATCGCGGTCGCCGTCAACGAGATCCGCGACGACGTCGCCAGCTCCGTCGACGCCTACAACGCGACCCGCGGCTCGCTCTCGGAGATGATCGGCGAGGTCCAGACCACCGCCGGCGCGGTCGCCAGCGCGTCGCACGAGGTCGCGACCACGTCCGAGGAGACCGGCCGGGCCGTGAACGAGATCGCCACGGCCGTCGGCGAGGTCGCCAAGGGCGCCGAGGACCAGGTTCGCATGGTCGAGGCCGCGCGCACGTCGGCCGAGGAGACCAGCCGCGCCGCCGACGACGCCCGCGACGTCGCCGAGGAGGGCGCTCGCGCCGCGGTGCAGGCCACCGAGGCGATGGGCGCCGTGCGCGACGCCACGGTCGCGGTCACCGACGCGATCCGCGCGCTGGCGGCCAAGAGCGACGAGATCGGCGGGATCGTGGAGACGATCACCGGCATCTCCGAGCAGACGAACCTGCTGGCGCTCAACGCGGCCATCGAGGCCGCGCGCGCCGGCGAGTCCGGCCGCGGGTTCGCGGTCGTGGCCGACGAGGTCCGCAAGCTGGCCGAGGAGTCCCAGCATGCGGCCGCCGCGATCGGCCAGCTGATCGAGCAGGTCCAGGCCGAGACCGACCGCGCCGTGCAGGTCGTCACCGAGGGCGCCGAGCGCTCGGACGAGGGCGCCGCCGTCGTCGCCCAGGCGCGCGAGTCGTTCGAGCGCATCGCCCAGGCCGTCCGCGACATGGGCGGGCGCATCGGCGAGATCGCGACCGCCACGACCGAGGTCGCCTCGGTGGCCGAGCAGTCCTCGGCGTCCACCGAGGAGGTCTCCGCCTCGACGCAGCAGACCAGCGCCTCGACGCAGCAGATCGCCGCGTCGGCTCAGGAGCTGGCCCGCAGCGCCGAGGAGCTCGAGCGGATGGTCGAGCGCTTCACGGTCGCCGACGTCGCCCACGGCGTGGCCGACGAGCCCGCCGAGGCCGTCGAGGCCGCCGACGCGGCCGACCCGGTCGAGGCGTAGACCCGGGGGCGAGGGGCCCGCGTCGATAGAATCGCGGGTCCCTCACCTCTTCCCCTGGAGCACTCCCGTGAGCCTGCTGTCGCTCGAGAACATCCCCGCGCTGAAGGCCGAGGTGCGCGCGCTCGCCAAGGAGCGCGACGCCGTGATCCTCGCCCACAACTACCAGGTGGCCGAGGTCCAGGACGTCGCCGACTACGTGGGCGACTCGCTCGGTCTCTCGCAACAGGCGGCGAAGACCGACGCGTCGGTCATCGCCTTCTGCGGGGTGCACTTCATGGCCGAGACGGCGTCGATCCTCTCGCCCGAGAAGACGGTCCTGATCCCCGATCTCGAGGCCGGCTGCTCCCTGGCGGACTCGATCACCCCCGAGCAGCTCGCCGCCTGGCAGGCCAAGCATCCGGGCGCGATCACCGTCATGTACGTCAACACGACGGCCGAGGTGAAGGCGCTCACCGACTACTGCGTGACCTCGTCGAACGCCGTGAAGGTCGTCGAGCACATCCTGCGCGAGCACGGGCCGGACACCGAGATCCTGTTCGGGCCCGACATGTTCCTCGGCGCCTACGTCGAGAAGCAGATCGGGCGTCCGCTGCACGTGTGGGACGGCGAGTGCCACGTCCACGCGGGCATCCGCCCGTCGGACATCTCGGAGGTGCGCGCCGCCCATCCCGGCGCCGACTTCCTGATCCACCCCGAGTGCGGCTGCTCGACCTCGGTGATGGAGTACGTCGCCGCCGGGGACGTCGAGTCCGACGGCGTGCACATGCTCTCCACCGGCGGGATGCTCAAGTACGCCGAGGAGCACCGCGGCCAGGGCGGCACCGTGATCATGGCGACCGAGGTCGGGATGCTGCACCCGCTGCAGATGGCCGCCCCGGACGTGGACTTCATCGCCGCCAACGAGCGCGCGAGCTGCAAGTTCATGAAGATGATCACGCTGTCGAACCTCCGCGACGCCCTGCGCGACATGAAGCACGAGGTGAAGGTCCCGGCGGAGATCGCGGAGCGCGCGAAGCTCCCGATCGAGCGCATGGTCGCCATCAGTTGATCGGCCTCGACGACGTCCGCGCCGCCGCCCGGCGCCTGGACGGGGTCGCGCACCGCACGCCGCTCGTCCGCTCGCGCACGCTCGACGAGCGGGCCGGCCGCGAGGTCGTGCTGAAGGCCGAGAACCTGCAGCGCGTCGGGGCGTTCAAGTTCCGCGGCGCCTACAACGCCGTGGCGTCGCTGACCGGCGACGAGCGCGCTCGCGGCGTCGTGACGGTGTCCTCGGGCAACCACGCCCAGGCGCTCGCGCTGGCCGCCCGGCTGCACGGCGCGCCCGCCCTGATCCTGATGCCCGACGACGCGCCCGACACCAAGGTCGCGGCCACACGCGGCTACGGCGCCGAGATCCAGCGCTTCGACCGCTACGCCGAGGACCGCGAGGCGGTGCTGGCGGCGGCGGTGGCCGAGCGCGGCATGACGCCGGTGCACGCCTACGACGACGAGCGCGTGATGGCGGGGCAGGGGACCGTCGCGCTCGAGGTGCTCGAGGACGTGGGCGAGGGGGCGTCCCTGGACGCGCTCGTCGTGCCGATCGGCGGCGGCGGGCTCATCTCCGGGTGCGCGACCACCGTCAAGGCGCTGTCGCCGGGCACGCGCGTCGTCGGCGTCGAGCCCGAGGTCGGCGACGACGTGCGCCGCTCCCTGGCGGCCGGCGAGCGGGTTCGCGTGCCGGTCGCGCCGACGATCGCCGACGGCCAGCAGCTCGACCGCCCCGGCGAGCTCACCTGGCCGGTCATCCGCGATCGGGTCGACGCGGTCGCCCTGGTCTCCGACGCGGAGATCGTCGAGACGATGCGCGTCCTGTTCGAGCGCGTGAAGCTCGTCGTCGAGCCCAGCGGCGCCTGCGCGCTGGCCGCGGTGCTGGCCGGCCGGCCCGAGCTCGACGGCGCACGGCGCGTCGGAGTCGTGCTGTCCGGCGGGAACGTCGGCGCCGACCGCTTCGCGACGCTCGTCGCGTAGCGGCCGGCGCCCAGGCCGCTACGGCGTGGCGGCCGGGTCCTTGGCGAGGACGACGGCGCTGAACGTCGCGCCCTCGGAGGTCAGGAACAGCGCCGCCTTGCGCACGGTGGCGCCGGCGGTCAGGTTGGCGGCCGCGTCGCAGCGCCCGCCCCGGCGCGAGCCCTTCCTCCAGCCCTTGCCGTGGTCGTCGCCGGTGAACCGGTGCACGTGACGGCCGCGCTTGCGCGTCTTGGCGCCCTCGGCGGCGATCGGGTTGCCCGTGCAGAGCACGAGCGTGCGGTCGGTGACCTTGCCCGACGCGGTCCCGCCCGCGGCGAGCGCCACGGTGAGCGTGCCGTCGGCGAAACGACTGCACGGTCCCGGCTGGTGCCTCCGGCTGGCCGCCCGGCGGCCCTCTCGCTAGGGTCCAGCCATGGAGGAGACCTGGATCGACGGGACGCTGTTCGCCTTCGACGGCCGGGTGGTGGAGGCCTTCGGCTTCCCCGGCGAGGGCGATCTGCGCTACCACGTGCGCAACCTGAAGCTGACGATCGGCCCGCCCGACACGCGGGGGCGCCGGCACATCGAGCTGCGGCCGTGGTCGACGGGCGCCGGCAGCATGACGATGCACGTCTCGCCCGACGCGTGGCCGTGCGCCGAGCGGTTCTTCGGCCGGGTCGCCGAGGCGATCGCGGCCAGCCAGGAGCCGCGCGCCGCGTAGGCGTCAGCTCGCCGGCGCGCCCGTCAGGTCGAGCCCGGTCTCGAGCACCCGGCGGACGCGCTTGAGCGTCTCGCGCTTGCGCTCGAGCTCCGACGGCGTGTAGCAGTGCACGTCGGCCGGATGGCCCATCTCCGAGGCGTCCCACAGCGAGCCGGCGACGTACACGCGCTCCAGCCACGGGATCCCGGCGAACGCCTCGGACACGAGCACGACGACGAACTCCGGGCCGCGCTCGCGCTGCGGTCCGAGGCCCCGCTCGTCGTCGACCTGGGCACCGCCGAGCCAGGCGTGCTCGATCGGCCACCGGTCGGCCACGCGTGCGAGGTAGCGCTCAAGCTCCCGGCGGTTGATTCCCATTCACCCTCATCCTGCCATCGCGGGCTCCCCGCTTCCAGCGGGATCCCGCCGGTCGGGGGGAGGCCGCTACGCGAAGTCCGAGCGCTCGTGCGGGCCCACGCAGGCGACCGCCAGGTGCTCGGGGTCGATCGCGGCCGCGACCTCGCGCACCTGCGCGTGGGTGACCGCGTCGAGCGCGTCGATCGCCCGGTCGGGATCGACGTCCTCGCCGAAGACGATGCGCTGGTTGGCGGCGTGGCGGGCGACCGCGTTGGTGTTCTCGAACGCCAGCACCCGGCGGCCCGCCGCGTACGCCCGCGCCCGCGCGACCTCCTCCTCGGTGGGGCCGTCCGTGTGCAGCTCGCCCACGATCTCGCGCATCCGCGTGTAGGCCTCCACGCACTTGGCGGACTCCAGGCCCGACCCGAGCTGCAGGATCGGGGCGTCGGAGAAGCTGTGGTCGACCGCCCAGACCGAGTAGCACAGGCCCCGCTGCTCGCGGATCTCGTCGAACAGGCGCGAGCCCATCGAGCCGCCCAGCAGCGTCGCGTAGATCGTCAGCGCCGCCCGCTGCTTCGGGTCGCTGACGTCGACCTGCGGCGCGTACATCATCCGCAGGTGCGACTGGTTGGTGTCGCGCTCCTCGACGAGCACCTCGGGCTTCAGCGGCGGCGCCGGCTCGTACGGCTCCGGCGCCGGCAGCGCCGGGAAGCGCTCCAGCAGCTCGGCCGTCCTGCCGTTCGCCTCGACGTGGTCGAGGTTGCCGACCAGGAACGCGCCGCCGCGCGCGCCGGCCCAGCGGCGCTCGCGGAACGCGACGATCGCCTCGCGCGTGAACGTGCGCAGGTGCTCCTCGGGCCCGAGCACGGGCCGCCCGAGCGGGTGCTCGCCGAACGCGGCGCGGTCGATGAGGTGCTCGGCGACCGTCGACGGCTGGTCGAACGCGCGGTTGATCTCCTGGATGACGACCCCGCGCTCGCGGTCGAGTTCGCCGGGGTCGATCTTCGGGCGCCCGACGAAGTCGGTCAGCAGGTCCAGCGCCTCCATCGCCCGCTCGGCGCGGCAGGTGATGTGGAAGGCGACGAGGTCGTGCGACGTGTAGGCGTTCAGCGAGGCGCCCATCCGCTCGGCCGTCTCGTTGACCTTGCGGTAGTCGTCGTAGAGCTGGCCGCCCTTGAACACGAGGTGCTCGAGGAAGTGCGCCGCGCCGTTCTCCTCCGGGCGCTCGGTGCGCGCGCCGGCGTCGAAGGCGACGAGGATGGTGGTCGCGCGCGTGCCGGGCAGGCCGACGCGATAGAGCGGAAGCCCGTTGGCAAGCGTCTCGGAAGTGATCTGCGCCATTGCGTCTCAGACTACGCTGCCGCCATGCCGCTGTCCCGGGTCTCGCTGCTCGCGGTGGTCGCCGCGCTCGCCGCCGCCCCCTCCGCCCCCGCCGCCGCGCCCTCGACGCGGGTCGTCACGATGAACGCCTACGCGGCCCCCGGGACGCCGCCGCAGCTCAACAAGGTCCGGGTCGTCAAGATCGGCCAGCCGCGCGCCCGGCGCGTGCTCGTGCTGGTCCCGGGCACCTCGGCCGGCGGCCCGTACTTCGCCCCGGTCGCGCGCGACATCGTGCGCCGCCTGCCCGGCTGGCAGGTGTGGGCGGTCGAGCGCCGCGAGAACCTGCTCGAGGACCAGTCGGTCCTGCGCCGCGCCAAGGCCGGACAGGTCGACCCGCAGGGGCTGTTCGACTACTACCTCGGCTGGCTCGGCGACCCGGCGATCACGACGCACTTCGTCCCCCGGTCGGACGCCGAGACCGGCTACGCCCGCGAGTGGGGGATGAACGTCGCGGTCAACGACCTCCGCGCCGTGGTGCGGGCCGCGCGGCGGGGCGGGCGCCGGGTCGCGCTCGGCGGCCACTCGCTCGGCGCCACGATCGTCGACGCCTACGCCACCTGGGACTTCGGCGGGCGGCCCGGCGCCGAGGACCTCACCGGCCTCGTCTTCATCGACGGCGGCAGCCGGCCCGGGTCGGCCGTCACGCCGGAGGCCGCGCAGGCGAGCCTCGACGCGCTGGCGACCGGATCGCCGTTCCTCGACCTCACCGGGCTGGGGCTGCCGTGGTCGGCGGGCGTGTTCAACGCGGTCGGCTCCAACAGCGCGCTCATGGACCCCAAGGGCCCGGCGATCCTGGGCGCCTGGTCGCTCCTGCCGGCCGACCTGAGGACGCCGGTGCCGGCCACCGCCGAGGCCAGCTACGGCTACGCGCTCGACGTCAGGACCGGGCCGCGGAACCTCGCGCTCGTGCAGGCCCACATCGGCCACCTGGCCGACAGCGGCGACCCGCGCGGCTGGGTGAACGACGGCCTCACGACCGCGCTGCGCATGGCGCGCGTGTTCGCCGCGCCGGAGTTCCCCGACATGGACGGCACCGCCTGGTACCACCCGCGCCGCCTGACGATCGACGCCGGCGCGGTGAACGGCGGCGTCGCCAACCCGGCGCAGGAGACGCTCGGCGTGCGCGCGATCCACGGCGACGCGCTGCGCACGCCGATCTACGCGTTCGCGACCAGCCTCGGCGGCGATCGGGCCCTCGACGCGGCCCTGGGGATCGCCCGCCAGGCCGGCATCCGGCCGTCGAGGGTGGTGACCGTGGACGCCTCCGCGACCGACGCGCACATGGACCCGATCGGCGATCTGCCGGGCCGCAGCCGGTTCCTGAAGACGGTCGTGCCGTTCCTGCGGGCCCTGCGCTGACCTGCGCATCACTGCGCGGAGCGCGCAATTCCTGTTGCGTGCAACCGGAACTGCAGGCCCGCTGACGTGTCTCTCTACCTTGTCGACCCGATGGCCGCCCTTGAACAGTCCTCACGAGCCGCCGCGGCGCCGCGCCGCGAGCGGCCCGCTCCGCATGCCCCCGTCGTCGAGCTGCGCAACGTCACCAAGCGCTACGAGGGCGGCGACGTCGGCCTCGACGACGCGACGCTGACGATCGCCCGCGGCGAGTTCGTCTTCATCGTCGGGCACTCCGGCTCGGGCAAGTCGACGCTGATGCGCCTCCTGATGAAGGAGACCGACCCGACCGACGGGATCATGCGCGTCGCCGGCAAGGACCTGCGCGACATCGGCCGCCGCAAGGTGCCCTACTACCGGCGCAACATCGGCATGGTCTTCCAGGACTTCAAGCTGCTGCCGAACCGGACCGTGTACGACAACGTCGCCTACGCGCTCCAGGTGACCGGCTCCAGCCGCAAGGAGATCCGCACCAAGGTCCCGGACATCCTGCGCCTCACGGGCCTGTCGACGAAGCTGCACAACTACCCCGACCAGCTCTCCGGCGGCGAGCAGCAGCGCGTGGCGATCGCGCGCGCGTTCGTCAACCACCCGCCGCTGCTGCTGGCCGACGAGCCGACCGGCAACCTCGACCCCGAGACGTCGATCGGCATCATGCAACTCCTCTACCGGATCAACCGCACCGGCTCCACGGTGATCGTCGCCACCCACGACGTGGCGATGGTCGACAAGATGCGCCGGCGCGTGATCGAGCTGCAGCGCGGCCGCGTCGTGCGCGACCAGGCCGCGGCCCGCTACTCCGGCGGCGAGCCGAACACCGCCGAGCTTGGCGCGATCCTGCAGGAGCACCTCGAGACATGAAGCTGGGGTTCTTCCTGAAGGAGTCGCTGCGCTCGATGCGGCGCAACCCGATCCCGTCGTTCGCCGCGATGGCGTCGGTGCTCGTGACGCTGCTCGTGCTCGGCGTGTTCATCCCCGTCGTGCAGGCGACGACCGGCGCCGCCAACGAGGTGCGCGAGAAGGTCGCGCTCGAGGTCTACCTCAAGCCGGACGTCACCGAGGAGCAGATCCAGCGGGTCCGCGACCGCCTCACGAACGAGACCGCGCACGTCGAGACGGTGCGCTTCGTCTCCAAGGAGGAGGCCTACAAGCGCGAGTCCAAGCGCAACCCGGAGGCCTACGAGCTGCTCGGCTCCAACCCGCTGCCCGACTCCTTCCGCATCACCCCGGACGACCCCGACAACATCGGCGCGATCCGCAACGAGCTGGCGCCGACGACGCCGTCGGGCTCGCGCACCGTGGTCGACCCGGCGATCGACGAGGTCAAGAACCGCAAGGAGGAGACGGACAAGATCCTCACGGCGACCAACGTCGTGAAGCTCGCGATGGCGCTCCTGTGCGGCCTGCTGATCATCGCCTCGGCGCTGCTGGTCTCCAACACGATCCGCCTGTCGCTGTTCTCGCGCCGGCGCGAGGTCGAGGTGATGAAGCTCGTCGGCGCGACCGACTCGTTCATCCGCTGGCCGTTCGTGCTCGAGGGCGTGATCCTCGGCTCGATCGGCGGGATTCTGGCCATCCTGCTGCTCGCGGTGGGCAAGATCGCGTTCGTCGACCCGCTCGCGGCCGACTTCGCGCTGATCTCGGCCCCGGAGACGATGAGCCTGCCGGTGCTGGCGCTGCTGCTGATGCTCGCCGCCGTGGTCGTCTCGGCTCTGGGCTCCGGCCTGTCGCTGCGCCGATTCTTGAAGGTGTAGTTACGCCGCGCACGTACCCTGCAGAGGGTGCGCCGCCGTCTCGCCGTCTACCTGGTCGCCATCCTGGTGCCGCTCGCCGTGCTCGCGGGCGGCATCTGGCTGGGCGGGCATCCCGACCGGCTGCCCGACCCCATCCGTGACGTGCTCGTCGACGACGAGGAGGCGCAGCTCTTCGCCGAGGCGCTCGACGACGTCAACGCCGACTACTACCGCGAGATCCCCAAGCGCGAGCTGACCGACAAGGCGATCGCCGGGATGGTCGACTCGCTCGGCGACCGCTACTCGCACTACTTCACGCCCAAGCAGTTCGAGAAGTACCTGCGCGACACGAACGCGCAGTTCACCGGCGTCGGCATCGAGGTGTCCGAGCACGAGCGCGGCCTGGAGGTCATGCGCGTGTACGAGGACTCGCCGGCGCAGCGCGCGGGCCTGAAGGCGGGCGACCTGATCGTCGCGGCCGGCGGCAAGCGCCTGGCGGGCCTGCCCAGCGAGCGCTCCAGCAGCTACATCCGCGGGCGCGAGGGCACGTCCGTGCGCCTCGTGATCGTCCGCGACGGCGAGCGCCTCGAGCGCACCGTCGAGCGCGCGGTCGTGTCGGTGCCGGTCGTCGCGTCGCGCATGCGGCGGGCGGCCGACGGCACGAAGGTCGCGCAGGTCGCGCTCGCCACGTTCAGCCGCGGCGCGCACGGGCAGCTTCGCAAGGAGATCGACAAGCGCCTGAAGCAGGGCGCGGAGGCGATCCTGCTCGATCTGCGCCACAACGGCGGCGGGCTGCTCGACGAGGCGCGCCTGGTCGCGTCGATCTTCATCCCCGAGGGCGAGATCGTGACGATCAAGGGCCGCAACCAGCCGACCAAGACGCTGACCGCCGCGGGCGGCGCCATCGACGAGGACATCCCGGTCGCCGTGCTCGTCGACGGCGGCACCGCGTCGGCGTCGGAGATCGTCGCCGGCGCGATCCAGGACCGCGGGCGCGGCGAGGTCGTCGGCACCCACACGTACGGCAAGGGCGTCTTCCAGGAGGTGCAGCGGCTGTCCAACGGCGGCGCGCTGGACCTCACCGTCGGCCAGTACTTCCTGCCCAGCGGGCGCAACCTCGGCGGCGCCGGCGTCGACCGCGGCGGCGGCGTGAAGCCCGACGTCCGGGTGAAGGACGACCCCGACACGCCACGCGACGAGGTCGTCACCGACGGCCTGACCGTCGTCGCCGAGCAGCTCAAGTGAGCCCGAGCGCCGCCGGCATCGTCGGCGTCCTCGAGAAGCGCGGCCGGTTCGTGACCGTCTCGCCGTTCTTCGGTCCGGCCGGCGGCGCGGGCGGCCGCGGCCGGGCGATCCCGGTCGAGCGCCACCGCGACGCGCGCCTGGGCGACCTCGTGCTCGTGCGGCCGGGGCGCACGCCCAAGCAGCAGGCCAAGGTCGTGCGGGTCCTCGGCAAGCCCGACAACGCGCGGGCGCTGCTCGAGGGGCTCATGCTCGACCGCGGCCTCGCGCGGCGGTTCGACCCCGCCGTCGACCGGGCGGCGAAGAAGGCCCGCGACGAGGGCGGGGAGGTCGACGCGCCGCGTCGCGACCTGCGCGACCTGACCACGTTCACGATCGACCCGACCACCGCCAAGGACTTCGACGACGCGATCTCCGCCGAGGGCTCGCGCGTGTGGGTGCACATCGCCGACGTGAGCGCCTACGTGCGCCCCGGCGACCTGATCGACCGCGAGGCGGCCCGGCGCGGCACCTCCGTGTACGTGCCCGGCGCCGTCGAGCCGATGCTGCCCGAGGCGCTGTCCAACGACGCGTGCTCCCTGCGCCCCGGCCAGGACCGCAACGCGGTGACGGTCGAGATGGACTTCGACGGGTCGCGGGTGACGCGCGTGGCGTTCTACCGGTCGCTGATCCGCTCCGACGCGCGGCTGGACTACGAGCAGGTCGACCGCGTGTTCGCCGGCGACGCGCCGTGGGAGGACCCCTGGGCGGCGCCGCTGCGCGCCGCGCGCGAGGTGGCGGCGGCGCTCCAGCGAGCGCGCGAGGCGCGGGGCGCGCTCGAGGTCGTGACCGTCGAGCCGGAGTTCTCGTTCGACCGGCGCGGGCACGTCGCGAGCTGGCACGCGGCGGTGCAGACCGAGTCGCACCGGCTGATCGAGCACCTGATGATCGCCGCCAACGAGCAGGTCGCCCAGTTCCTGCAGGCGCGCGGCGTGCCGACCCTGTACCGCGTCCACGAGCGGCCCGAGCCGTCGCGGGTCGAGCGGCTCGTCGAGCAGCTCGCCTCGCTGGGCGTCGCGACGCCGCCGGTGCCCGAGCCGATGTCGCCGTCGCAGGCGGCCGAGATCGTCGGCGAGTGCTCGCGCCTGGTCGACCAGCACGTGCGGCGCACCGGCCACGGGCGCGTCGGCCTGACCTCGCTCGTGCTGCGCTCGCTCAAGCAGGCCTACTACCTGCCGCGCAACCTCGGCCACGCCGGGCTCGGCTCGGCCGCCTACTGCCACTTCACGTCGCCGATCCGCCGCTACCCCGACCTCGTGTGCCACCGGGCGCTGCTGAGCGCGGTCGGCGGCGGGGAGGCGCCGCCCGACGCGCAGCGGCTGGTGTCGGTGGCCGAGTGGTCGTCGGCGCGCGAGCGCGACGCGATGGACATCGAGCGCACCGCCGACGACATCGCCCGCTGCCTGCTCTTGGAGCGCGAGCTGTTCTCCTCCGGCGAGGGCTACGAGCGCGTGTTCGCGGGCGAGATCACCGGCGTGATCGCCGCGGGCGCGTTCGTGGCGTTCGGCGACGGCTACGAGGGCCTGCTGCCGGTCCGCCGGATGCGCGGCGACTGGTGGGAGCTCAACGAGCAGGGCACGATCCTCGAGGGGACGCGGTCGGGCGCCACGCTGCGCATCGGCGATCCGGTCCGCGTGCGCGTCGAGCGCGTCGACGTGCCGCGCGGCCGGGTGGACCTGGTGGCCGCCGACGAGACCTGAGCGGCGCTAGATGATTGATGCCACGCCTGGTTAGGCGTTGAGGTCGGCGAAGGCGCGGGTGGGGCGGCCGCAGAGGCAGTTGATCCAGATGCCGGCGCTGTAGGCCAGCAGCTTGGCGGCGATCCGGGCGC
>Ga0180220_1000610_pt1 | contig 35891 bp, 33 predicted proteins | sample eDN5th37CBELigBY_FD_151335 | JGI IMG/M metagenome (GOLD analysis project Ga0180220, IMG submission 151335) | Enriched backyard soil microbial communities from Emeryville, California, USA - eDNA 5th pass 37_C BE-Lig BY (version 2) (version 2) | ecosystem: Environmental > Terrestrial > Soil >... | reverse complement strand
ATTTACCGATGCGACCGAGCGGGCGGCGGAGACGAGGACCGCACCCTCGTTCGAAGCATAGGTCAAATCCTCGACCACGATCCCAAAATCGGGAACCACCGAGAAATGGATCGGACCATTGAGCGAAATTTCCGCGCCCGAGGCATCGGAAAGCTGATCGGCAAGGGCTGTTCGCAGCGTGTCGGAACTGAGCGCCAGCGGCAGAAGGAACACCAATCCGGCCAGCACGAGAACGACTATTGCGGCCGCTGCAATGACCTTTTTCACGCTGACGCCTCCCGAGCTTACCGACCCGACAAGGCACATATGTCGGCCCCCATCCGACTCGCCTGACCGAGAATCAGTATTCGCATCCGATTCAAAAGCACTACATCAGACGCGATGACAGCACAAAGATGCGCGGGCAAAGCCAATCGCCCGCGCACTGTTTGCCTGCAAACCAGCCTTCTGCCGAAGGCCGTTGCTGGCGCGATGCTCAATCGCAAGCTGCGGTTTTCTTTGCCATCAGAACCCGAACAGGGTTTCGGATTGAACTTGCGGACGTTCCATATCCTTTTCGAAATACTCCTCCCATATCCGCGCCCAGGGGCGATCGAAGAGGTCACGCACGGTATATTCGATAGTGGTGCCGGGATTGACATAGGCGCCCCGGCCGTCCTCACCGAGGAAAATGGTCTGGTTGCAATAGGCCCAATTGCTGGGCGGACCGTCATTGAACCCGCCCTGGCGGGCAAAGAACCGGATATCCCTCACCGGCGCCACCAGCGCCTCCGGATCATAGAAGATCGCCTCATGTTCGAGACCGACGAACTCCCCCTCGGCGTTGTTGCGGGCCGACCAGATCTCGATGACCTGCAGTTGATTTGAAGTTTCGAAGCTGGAGTGGGTCATCCAGCCCTGCACGTTCGACGTCCAGGTGATGAGCACGTCGCCATCCCAGAACCCCACCGTTTCACCCAGCCATTGCGGGACATCCGAGCCAAGCCGCGGAACGACGCCTTCGAAGTTGAACTCGCGCCCGACATGGACGCTGCGGAAGGCGTTTCCGGACCCGCCAAGGAACTGCACCCGGTCAGGCATGGCCATTACTTCCAGCACCACCGGTCCGCCCGGACCCGACCACCAGCGCATCAGGCCTTCCGGCCGGCAATACATGAGCGACCACTGCGGTGCGTGATTGTGGGCCTGATGGTATAATTGCTGGACCAACCGGGTCTGGTACTCGGGCGTCAGCAGCGACAATATGGTGGGCATCTGGTTCGCCCAGCCGATCAGCCATTGCGGCGGTTCGGCGTAATCCTGCGGCAGCACCGGGGCGTCCCGACCGGACGAGAGCGCCCCGAAAATCAGGTTGACGTTCCGCATATATTTACCGCCCCAGTCGGGCAGGGATTCGGCGGTATGCTGGGTGGGACCGCCATGGGCCTGCGCCTGGGCCAACAGCGCTCTATAGTGCTCCTCTGCCGTTTGATAGGGATAGGGAGAGACGATCGCCTCGCGCGGATAGTCGCGGTCGCAATGGCCCCAGGCGCCCGTGGCAGGATCATCGTTCTCGATCATCTGCGGAGCGCTGGAATAGTCTCCCCACGCCGCATCGAGCGCGATCGGGCTGTTGCAACGAAAGTAGCGCGGATCGGACCAAAGCTCGCGATCCGCATAGAAATCGTCCGAAGTATAAATGTCGACGGGAAGCGGCACGATACCCTCTGGGGCCGCTCCTCCGCGTGCGATGGCATTCTCCATGAAGTAGAAGCCGCTGCTCGGCCCGACGAAAAGCTCTTCCGGGATGCCGTCGAACGGACCTGTCTCGAACGGCACCGGCGCACCGCGCCCGACGATTTCCCCGGACTCCTGTGCATGCGCTGGCATGGTCACATTCAAGAGCAGGACCACGGCGGCGGCGATCCTCCTCGCGTTGATATGGCAAGTCACTCCAATACCTCCCAATATTCCTCCTCGAGCCCCGCTTGGACGGGGCCCGGTCGAGAACGCTAGTGCCAGAGCGGTGGGGCGCGCACCCCTCAAGTGGAGGGTAGATGCGATATGTGCCAATGGCGGATTTGCGCGCGATGGAACCCGGTCTAGATTGGGCACCGGCAGGCTCTTGAGGAGGAATTCGGGATCAAGGGCTGTGCCGACCGGATGCATGCCGCAATGCGTTGAGGAGCGCGCGGCAGGTCGACCGGTTTGGGAGGGGAGGGAGAATGAACACGCGTCAAACCGACGACGTGGACCTGGAGCTTGTGGAGCTGGCCTATGCTGCGGCCGCCGGCGAAACAGACTGGACCGCGGTTATGGAGGAGGTCAGCGAAAGGTTTCGCCTCGCCTATTGCCTCGTCAGCACGCCATCGAACGGGCCGACCATGCTCAATGCCGGGGTGCACTCAGCCTCGCGCGAGGCAGTCGCGGAGGTGCTCGACTATTGGTGCAAGCGCGACACGCGCACCCCACGATATGTGCGCCGCGCAATAGCGCACCAGGGCGACTGGGTTTCTGACGCCCAAATCTACGAGGAAACGGAGATCCAGCGTAGCGCGCTCCACCAGGATTATTTCCGCCCCCGTGGGGCCGACAACTTCCTCGGCCTCTCGCTGCGCCTTGGCGAGACCGATTACTTCTTTACCGGCGGGCTCCCCTTGGGTCGCAGGCCTCGCGACCTCGCAGACAGCCCGGGCCTGAAGCAGACCGTACGCCACCTCGTGCGGGCTGCCGATCTCTGGCTGACGCGAAACCGAAGCCAGAAACTGCAGGAGATTGCCTCCACCGGTGCGGGACGTCCGGTGATCGAAATTACCCAGGCGGGCCGATGGAAGTGGCTGTGTTCAGACGCCGCGCCCAGCCCCTTGTCCGGGGTGGTGACGATTTCGCATGGCAAGCCGGTGTTCCACACGCCTGCCATCAGGAACCGGTTCGAGCAGGCGCTAAACCCCGCGGCCCCGATCGAGCCGCAGACAATTCCGATCGAATGCCATACTCAGGGTGTGCTGACACTTTGCGTTCACCGCGTGCCGCACGATCCGTTCAGCGCCTTCACCTCTGGGGATATGGCCTTCGTCATCACCTTGCGCGATGCACGTGCACCCGGGCGATTGCCAGAGGAAGTGCTGCAGCTTCTCGGCCTTACGCCGGCAGAGGCTCGCCTGGCCGCGTGCGTGGGCAGTGCCCTTGCCCCCAGCCAGGCCGCTGCCCGGTTGGGCATCTCGGTTACGACCGCCAGAAGTACTCTGGCTACCGTCTACGCCAAGCTCGATATTTCCCGTCAGGCCGAATTGGTGCGCATGGTTACCCTGCTGACGCATTAGACGTCCCGGGCGGCACGAGGCCGCCCGGGATCAAAGCCTAGAAACCGAAGAGCGCATCGCCCTCGGGGCGTTGCATGCCGTCTTCGAAATAGCGCTCCCAGATCGTTGCCCAAGGCCGCGCATACATGTCCGGCACGGTGTAATCGATGGTGGTGCCCGGCGTCACCGGTTGTGCCCGCCCCTCGATCGGGAAGATCGTCTGGATGCAGCGTGAGTAGATGAAGGGGTCGACGTCTTCGAGCTCACCGGTTTTCACATGCACCTGGATGAGCCGCAGGGGCTCGGCGAGCGCCTCGGGATCGTAGAAGATCGTTTCCTGCTCGATCCCGGCCAAGGCTCCGGCGTCGTCGTACCGGGGCGAGAAGATCTCAACCGTCTGCATCTGGCCTGAGTGCTCGAACACGCCATGGGTCGTCCATGGAATGATGTTGGACGTCCACGTTATCAGCGTGTCCTCGTCCCAGAAGGCGACGCTTTCACCGAACCAGCGCGGAACGTCCTGGCCCAGCCGCGGCACGGCGCCTTCGAGGTTGAACTCGCGCCCGACATTGAAGTGCCGAATGAAATTCTCCGCGCTGCTGGCCATGACCTGCACCCGCTCGGGCGTGGCGACAAAATCCATCGAAAGATGCGCCTGGCGTGAAAACAGCCGCATGAACCCGTCGGGCCAGCAGAACTGAGCCGGCCAAAGCGGGGCATTGTCCACCGACTGATGATAATGCATCTGCACGGCGCGTTGGCGATATTCGGGCGTCAGCAGCGACAGAAGCGTCGATGTCTGATTGATCGAAGTGAAGAACCATTGCGGCGGCTCGGCGAGATATTCGGGAGTTTCGTATGTCTGCCCCTCGCGTGCGGCCATGAACTCCAGGGCAATTGCACGGCTGTAGCGCCCATTCCAGTCAGGCGGCGGATTCTCGCGCGTATAGACGCTCGGCCCGCCTTTCGCCGTCGTTTCGGCAAGGAGGGCCTCATAATGCTCCTGCGCCGTCTTGAACGGATAAGGGCTGACGATCGCCTCGCGCGGATAGTCGATGTCGCACTGCCCCCAGGACGCGCTCTGTGGCGGATCATTGCCGATCAGCGTGCTGAGGCTGTCTCCCGTTGACCCGCCGCCCCACATCGCCTGCAGCGTCGAGGGGCTATTGCAGCGGAAATAGCGCGGGTCGGACCACAACTCGACATCCTGGTAGAAGTCCTTGGTGGTGAAAAGATCGACAGGCAGCGGCTCGATGCCCTCGGGCACTTCGCCATTATAGGTCGCCTGCTCTCCCGCCCCCTCCATTCCGCCGCTCACAAAGGAAAAGTCCATGACGGGTACCGGCCAGCCGCGACCGACGCTGGCAGGCTCTTCCTCCCCCGAGAATGCCGGCAGCGGCGCGAGTGCACCAAGCAACACCGTTGCAAGTAAAGTGGCCCGCAGCACAGCGGGCTTGAGCAAATCCATAGCGTTTCCTCCCATTCGACGCTTGATGTCGCGCCAGAACTTAGAAGCAGTCGGGAGGCCGGCCACCCCTCATTTGAGGGGTCGATTGATGATCGCAGTTGCGGGGGGAGGCTCGCCGACACTCGCGCAACGGCATGTTTGTGCACCCAAAGTTTAATTACCACCGCACGTTTTGTGTCTTTGACGTGGCGCCATCGCGACGCTAGAAGGTCACCACCATCCAGACCTGCGGCACTTGGCCGCTTGACAGCGAGGCTTCATGTCAGCTCGTCCCCGACCGCTCTCTCCGCACCTCACCATCTACCGTTTCACCATCACCATGACGATGTCGATCATCCACCGCATCACCGGTGGCGCGCTCTATGTCGGCACGCTGTTCCTGGTGATCTGGCTGGCGGCCGCCGCCTGGAGCCAGCAGGCGCTCGACGTCGTCAACCTCGTCTATGGCAGCTGGCTGGGGGCGCTGGTGCTGTTCGGCTATACCTGGGCGCTGTTCCACCACTTGATGGGAGGGCTGCGCCACTTCGTCTGGGACCTCGGCTATGGTTTCGAGCCCGGTCAACGCGAAGCGCTGGCCTGGGCGGGCCTCGTCGTCTCGATCGTCCTGACGCTGCTCGTCTGGACCATTTTCGTGTGGATGTAAGCGATGCGTGAAACAGTGATCACCAAGGGCGTGATTAGCGACCCCAAGTCCAAATACGGCAATGCCAAGCGCTCGACCCGCGACTTCCTCCTGCAGCGCCTGTCGGGAGCGTCCAACATCCTCTTCACCATCTTCCTCGTCTTCATCGTGGTGCGCCTTGCCGGCGCCGACCGCGCCGAGGTCGTCGCCCTGCTCGGCAATCCGTTGGTCGGCATTCCCTTTGCCGTTCTCTTTGCCATTGTCTGCTTCCATATGCGGATCGGCATGGGCGACGGGATCATCGAGGACTATATCCATGATCAGCGCACCCATCGGCTGACCCTCTCGCTCAACACCTTCTTCGTGCTCGCGATCGGCATTGTCGGGGTCGCATCAATTCTCAAAATCGTCTTCTGGGGTTAGATACCTGTGGCATCCGCATACGAACTCATCGACCATGAATTCGACGTGGTGGTGGTCGGCGCCGGCGGCGCTGGCCTGCGCGCCACCCTGGGCATGGCCGAACAGGGCTTCAACACAGCCTGCGTCACCAAGGTCTTCCCCACCCGTTCGCACACCGTCGCCGCCCAGGGCGGCATCGCGGCCTCGCTCGGCAATATGGGCTCCGACAGCTGGCAATGGCACATGTACGACACCGTCAAGGGGTCGGATTGGCTCGGCGACAATGACGCCATGGAATATCTCGCCCGCGAGGCGCCGCAGGCGGTCTACGAGCTCGAGCATTACGGCGTGCCGTTCTCGCGCACCGAGGAAGGCAAGATCTACCAGCGCCCCTTTGGCGGCCACATGCAGAACTATGGCGACGGCCCGCCGGTGCAGCGCACCTGCGCCGCCGCCGACCGCACCGGGCATGCGATCCTGCACACGCTCTACGGCCAGTCGGTCAAGAACAACGCCCAGTTCTTCATCGAATATTTCGCCATCGACCTGATCATGGGCGAGGACGGTTCCTGCCAGGGCATCATCGCCTGGAAGCTTGACGACGGTACCCTGCACCGCTTCCGCGCCAAGATGACGGTGCTGGCGACCGGCGGCTATGGCCGCTCCTATTTCTCGGCGACTTCGGCCCATACCTGTACCGGCGACGGCAACGGCATGGTGGCGCGCGCCGGCCTGCCGCTCCAGGACATGGAGTTCGTCCAGTTCCACCCGACCGGCATCTATGGCGCCGGCGTCCTCATCACCGAGGGCGCGCGCGGCGAGGGCGGATACCTGACCAACTCGGAAGGCGAGCGCTTCATGGAGCGCTATGCCCCCAATGCCAAGGACCTTGCCAGCCGCGACGTCGTTTCGCGCTGCATGACCATGGAGATCCGTGAAGGGCGCGGCGTGGGGCCCAAGAAGGACCACATCTTCCTTCACCTCGACCATCTCGATCCCAAGGTCCTGCACGAGCGTCTGCCGGGCATCACCGAATCGGCGAAGATCTTTGCCGGCGTAGACCTCACCCGCGAACCCATTCCGGTGCTGCCGACCGTCCATTACAACATGGGCGGCATCCCGACGAACTATCATGGCGAGGCGCTCGATCCGCGCCGCGGCGGACCCGATGCGACCGTGCCCGGCCTCATGGCTGTAGGTGAAGCCGGCTGTGCCTCGGTGCACGGCGCCAACCGCCTGGGCTCCAACTCGCTTATCGACCTCGTCGTCTTCGGGCGCGCCGCCGCCATCCGCGCCGGTCAGGTGCTCGACCGCAACGCGGCGGTGCCCGGTATCAACAGCGCCGAGGACGACAAGATCCTCGCCCGCTTCGACCGCCTGCGCCACGCCAATGGCGCCGCACCCACCGCAGAGGTTCGCGACCGCATGCAGCGCATCATGCAGGAAGATGCAGCCGTCTTCCGCACCGGCGAGACACTCGCCTCGGGCGTTAAGCGCATCAGCGAACTCTACGGATCGCTCAAGGACCTCAAGGTCCATGACCGCTCAATGATCTGGAACTCGGATCTCGTCGAAACCTTCGAGCTCGAGAACCTGATGGCCAACGCCGTTGCAACCGTCGTTTCGGCAGAGGCGCGCACCGAAAGCCGCGGCGCCCACGCCCGTGAGGATTTCCCCAATCGCGACGATGCGAATTGGCGCAAGCACACCCTCTCCTATGTCGCCGACGGCGGTAAGGTCACCCTCGACTACCGTGCGGTACACACCGATCCGCTCTCGGACGGCATCGACCTCAAGAAGATCGCCCCCAAGGCGCGCGTTTATTAGAATTTCTGTACGAAGGATCGCCGGCCATGGCCGAACTGATGCTCCCCAAAACCTCGCAGCCCGTGAAGGGCAAGACCTGGCCCAAGCCCCAGGAGGCAAAGGCCGTACGCGAGTTCCGCATCTATCGCTACGATCCCGATAGCCAGGCCAATCCGCGGATCGACACCTATTACGTCGATACCGGCGATTGCGGCCCGATGATCCTCGACGCGCTTTTGTGGATCAAGAACACCGTCGATCCGACGCTGACGCTGCGCCGGTCCTGCCGTGAGGGCATCTGCGGTTCGTGCTCGATGAACATCAACGGGCTTAACACCCTGGCCTGCACCAAGGGCATGGATGAGATATCAGGCGTCATCAAGGTCTACCCGCTGCCGCACATGCCGGTGGTCAAGGATCTGGTGCCGGACCTTTCGACCTTCTATGCCCAGCACCGCGCTATCGAACCGTGGCTGAAGACCACCAGCGAGACGCCGCAGACCGAATGGCGCCAGTCGATCGAGGATCGCGCCAAGCTCGACGGGCTCTATGAATGCATCCTGTGCGCCTGCTGTTCGACCTCGTGCCCGAGCTATTGGTGGAATGGGGAGAAATATCTCGGCCCCGCCGCCCTGCTGCAGGCCTATCGCTGGCTGATCGACTCGCGCGACGAGACGCAGAGCGAACGGCTCGACGACCTCGAAGACCCCTTCAAACTCTATCGCTGCCACACCATCATGAACTGCGCCAAGGTGTGCCCGAAAGGGCTGAACCCGGCCAAGGCCATTGCTGAAATCAAGAAGATGATGGTCGAGCGCAAAGCTGCCTGACCACGCCGGAGAACAACATGGCCTTCACCACGATCATGCGCGTCGACAATCCTTCCACCGCGCGCGTGCTGGTGGCGGCCTTAAAGGCGCACGGCTTCCACCCGCTGGAAGGCGGTGAAGGGGGACTGCCCGGTCTGCCCGGTGTTTTCGGACCACGCGGCGTTGCCATCGAGGTTCCCGAGGAAGAAGCTGCCGATGCGGGGGTCCTTGCCAAGGATCTCCTGCGCGAGATGGAACGCTAGCGGCCCGGCGCCGTTCTGTGGCCGGCCTCAAAAAACGGCCACATTGCCGGATGCGTAATCACCCTGCGGGCAGGGCGATTGAACGGGCAAGTTGGTTTGGCTATAAGCAAGCCAACTTTGTTAATTCATGTTAAGCCTTAAGGCAGGAGCAGATCTATGGCGGTTCGGATGCGCGGATCGGCGTCCCTTTTCAGTCTCGCAGCAGTCGCAGTACTTCTGGCGGGCTGCTCGTCAACCAGTAATACGGCCGGTCTCAACGTCGTCGGCCGGGCCCAGGCGCCGCAGCAATTGCAGCCCGTGCCCAATTCCACAGTCGCCCAGAACCAGCTGCCGCCGCTCGGCGGCGTCCAGGGTTCGCCGGCTCCCGGCCTTACCGGCCAGCCGGTACTCGGCGGTGTTCAGCAGCAGTCGACAGCGACCGGCCAGCCCGGTGCGGTGGGAACCACGACGACAGCAACCGCCGGCGGGGTCAGCCTCGACCCGCTCGCAGCCGGTGTCGGTACCGGCCCAGAAGGCGTGTGGACGGTTCTTGCCGGCGCTTCCCAGTGCCGCCTCAACCTGACGATGACCACGCGGGAAGGCACCAGCCGCTACCGCGCCTCGGCGCCGGCCTGCACACTGCCGGGCCTTTCGACCGTCGGTTCCTGGCAGCAGGTCGGCAATCAGGTTCAGCTGTTCGACGAGTCCAACAATCTCGTTGCTGCCCTCTCGCAGAGCAATGGACGCTATGTCGGCACTCTGACGGGCGGCCAGGCCATCTCGATGCAGCGCTGACGCTTTCGAGCGTCGGCACATGCCCGCGCCTTCAGCCAGGACCACGCCCACCGGCCCGGTCAGCGCCGCCTATGCTGCGCTGGTCGAGCGCGGCACCGTCCAGTCTGACCCGGCTCAACGCGAAGCGGCGGTTCTGCTCGATTCCATCGCGCACGCTCTTGAAGGTTCGCAAAAGTCCGGCGGGTTTTTCACCCGCCTCGCCCAGCGCCAGCGCCCTACCCTCATAAAGGGCGCCTATATCCATGGCGAGGTCGGGCGCGGCAAGACCATGCTGATGGACCTGTTCTTTGCCGCCGTGCCCATCCGGCAGAAGCGCCGCGTGCACTTCCACGAGTTCATGGACGAGGTCCATACCGCCATCGCCGCCTTCCGCCGCAAGGCCAAAGCGCGTGGAGACGATACCGATCCGGTCGAAGCCGTCGTGGTCCCGATAGCCAAATCGGTGCGCCTGCTCTGCCTCGACGAATTCCACGTCCACGACATCACCAATGCCATGCTGCTCTATCGCCTGTTCGACAAGCTCTTCGCGCGCGGCGTGGTGCTGGTGGCAACTTCCAATGTCGCGCCCGACCGGCTCTACGAGAACGGCCTCAATCGCGACCTCTTCCTGCCCTTCATCACACTGCTGAAACGGCACACCACGGTCACCACCCTGCCTGCTGCACGCGACTACCGGCGCGAGAAGTTCGCGGGGCAGGACGTCTATGCTTTCGGTACGGGCAGCGCGGTGCGCGAAAAGATGGACGCGCTCTGGCTGCGCATAACTGGGGGAGAGACCGGCGCGCCGTCCTCGCTCGAAAGCATCGGCCGGCCGATACGCGTGCCGCTGGCCGCCATGGGCGCCGCCCGCTTCGATTTCTCCGATCTTTGCGAAAAACCGCTAGGCTCGCGCGATTTCGTCCGCCTCGCCCGTGAATTCGATACCATCGTCATCGATGGGGTGCCGCAATTCGACCGCACGCGCTCGGACGCAGCCAAGCGCTTCATTCTGCTCATCGACAATCTCTATGACCGGGGGGTGAAGCTCGCTGCCAGCTTTGCCGTGCCGCTCGAGGAACTGGCCCGGGACGACAAGACCGCGTTCGAATTCGAACGCACGATCTCGCGGCTGATGGAAATGCAGTCGAGAGACTATCTTAACGCACCACACCGCGAGCTGGAAGCACAATCTCGTTAAGCCGGTCAGGTGAGACGAGAGCGGTTTTAGACGAAGGGGTCACTTGCAGCCCTCAAGGCCAGGGGCTAAGAGGTGCGCCAATTCAACGCAGGGGTCTAATAATGGCGCGCAACAAGATCGCACTCATCGGTTCCGGGCAGATCGGTGGCACTCTGGCACACCTGGCCGCGCTCAAGGAATTGGGTGACATCGTTCTCTTCGACATCGTTGACGGCGTACCGCAGGGCAAAGCCCTCGACATCGCCCAGTCGGCTCCCGTCGAAGGCTATGATGCGGTGATCAAGGGCACGTCCGAATACAAGGACATCGAAGGGGCCGATGTCGTCATCGTCACTGCCGGCGTGCCGCGCAAGCCCGGCATGAGCCGTGACGACCTCCTCGAAATCAACCTCAAGGTGATGGAGCAGGTCGGTGCCGGCATCGCCAAATACGCACCCGACGCCTTCGTCATCTGCATCACCAACCCGCTCGACGCCATGGTCTGGGCGCTGCAGAAATTCTCCGGCCTGCCGGCCAACAAGGTCGTGGGCATGGCCGGCGTTCTCGACTCCTCGCGCTTCTGCCACTTCGTTGCCGAGGAGCTCGGGGTCTCGATCGAGGACGTCAACTGCTTCGTGCTCGGCGGCCATGGCGACACCATGGTGCCGCTGGCACGCTATTCGACCGTTGCCGGCATACCCCTGACCGACATCGTCAAGATGGGCTGGACGAGCAAGGAAAAGCTCGACGAGATCATTCAGCGCACCCGCGACGGCGGCGCCGAGATCGTCGGCCTGTTGAAGACCGGTTCGGCCTTCTATGCTCCCGCAACGTCCGCCATCGACATGGCTGAAAGCTACCTCAAGGATAAAAAGCGCGTCCTGCCCGCCGCCGCCTATCTCAACGGCGAATACGGGGTCAAGGATACCTATGTCGGCGTCCCGATCGTCATTGGCGCCAATGGCGCCGAGAAGATCATCGAGATCGCTCTCAACAACACCGAGCAGAAGGCATTCGACAAGTCCGTTGGCTCCGTCGAAGGTCTGATCGAGGCCTGCAAGAAGATCGCACCCAAGCTCGCCTGAGAACAAACGTCCCAACAAGGGAACGACAGATGAATATCCACGAACACCAGGCCAAGGCACTGCTCAAGGACTATGGCCTGCCCGTCGCCGAGGGCGTCGCCATTTTCTCGCCCGACGAGGCCGAAGCCGCGGCAAAATCCCTGCCGGGCCCTCTCTATGTGGTCAAGAGCCAGATTCATGCCGGCGGGCGCGGCAAGGGCAAGTTCAAGGAACTCGGCCCCGACAGCAAGGGCGGCGTGCGGCTGGCCAGGTCCGTGGACGATGTCGTTGCCAATGCCAGGGAAATGCTGGGCGCAACCCTCGTCACCAAGCAGACCGGCCCTGCCGGCAAGCAGGTGAACCGCCTCTATATCGAGGACGGTGCCGATATCGCGCGTGAACTCTACTGCTCACTGCTCGTCGACCGCGTCACCGGCCGCGTTGCTTTCGTCGTTTCGACCGAAGGCGGCATGGACATCGAGGCCGTTGCCGAGGAAACGCCCGACAAGATCGTCACTGTCGCGATCGACCCCGACAAGGGCGTCACGGGCGCCGACACCGCAACGATTACCGCCGCCCTCGCGCTCGAAGGCCCCGCAGCCGAGGATGCCAAGACGGTGTTCCCGGCTCTCTACAAGGCCTTCCTCGAAACCGATATGAGCCTGCTCGAGGTCAATCCGCTGATCGTCATGAAGGACGGGCATCTGCGCGTGCTCGACGCTAAGGTCTCCTTCGACAACAACGCCGCCTTCCGTCATCCCGAACTCGCCGAACTGCGCGATCTTTCGGAAGAAGACGAGAAGGAAATCGAGGCGAGCAAGTACGATCTCGCCTATGTGGCGCTCGAGGGCAATATCGGCTGCATGGTCAATGGCGCGGGCCTTGCCATGTCGACCATGGACATCATCAAGCTCTACGGGGCAGAGCCGGCCAACTTCCTCGACGTTGGCGGTGGCGCCAACAAGGAGAAGGTGACCGCCGCCTTCAAGATCATCACTGCCGACCCGAACGTCAAAGGCATCCTCGTCAACATTTTCGGCGGCATCATGCGCTGCGACGTCATTGCCGAGGGCGTCATCGCCGCGGTCAGGGAAGTCGGCCTCGAAGTGCCGCTGGTGGTGCGCCTCGAAGGCACCCGCGTCAAGGAAGGCAAGGAAATCCTCGACCAGTCCGGCCTCAATGTCATCTCGGCCGACGACCTCGACGATGCCGCCCAGAAGATCGTCGCGGCGGTGAAGGGCTAGAGCGATGCGCGCGGCTCTCCTTGCTGTTGCGGGTCTGGCGCTGCTGGCAGCTCCTGCTGCCGGGCAGGCCAGGACCAAGACCAAGGAGGCGTCCGCGCCGCTCGCCATCGAGTTGCTTGAGTTGTGCGAACTCTATGCCGACGGCGACGTCCTCGCCAACGCTACTGCCACCGACGAGGGATGGCAGGCAACCGAGACCGAAACCGACAGCGTTTTCGTGCGCTCCTTCGATGCCACCAAGACCGTTGAGGGTGTCGGCGACGTCGCGCTGTTTTCTCTGGTTGAATCCTATCCGCTGGTGACGCTCGGTTATTGCCGCGTGGACATTACCAGCCCGCAATCGGACATCGGCGTCGCCGAGCTCGACACTCTCGAGCGCCTGACGGGCGAACTCCAGAGCGACGAAAACGGTATCTATGGCGTGTGGAACGCCACGGAGGCGGGCGCCAACTACCTGCTGCTCGCCAACCAGGACGACTATGGCTTCGGCCTGCAACTGACCACTCTCGAACCGGTCGGGGGCGAGCAATAGGCATGGCAGTTCCGCGCAAGATCAACCTCGTCGAAGCCGCCGATGCCAGGATTGGCAAGGTCTTCGATCCCCACATCGCCGGCGACGTCAACGACGCGCAGGTCAAGATCGCCAAATTCGGCGAAACATTCGACTGGCACGCCCATGAGAATGAGGACGAGGCCTTCCTCGTGCTGCGCGGGCGCATCGCCATCGATTTCCGCGACGGATCGGTCGAACTCGGCGAGGGCGATTTCCTCGTCGTGCCGAAGGGTGTCGAACACCGCCCCCGCTCGCTGACGCACGAGCCGCTTGTGCTGATGGTTGAGCCTGCCACCACACTCAACACCGGCAACGCCGACAGCAACCTGACTGTCACAGACCTCAATCGACTTTAGGAAGTACGGATGTCCATTCTCGTCAACAAAGACACCAAGGTTCTGGTCCAGGGGCTGACCGGCAAGACCGGCACGTTCCATACCGAACAGGCACTTGCCTATTACGGGACCAGGATGGTGGGCGGGGTGCATCCCAAAAAGGGCGGCGATACCTGGACCTCTGGGCTCGATGCCTCGGCAACCCTGCCGATCTTTGCAACCGTTGCCGAAGGCAAGGAAAAGACCGGCGCCAATGCCTCGGTCATCTATGTGCCCCCGGCTGGCGCTGCCGATGCCATCCTCGAGGCGATCGACGCGGAAATCGAACTGATCGTCGCCATTACCGAAGGCGTGCCGGTACTCGACATGGTCAAGGTCAAGTCGCGGCTGGAAAAGTCGAAGTCGCGCCTTATCGGCCCCAACTGCCCCGGCGTGCTGACACCCGAGGAATGCAAGATCGGCATCATGCCGGGCTCGATCTTTTCCAAGGGCTCGGTCGGCATTGTTTCGCGCTCGGGCACGCTTACCTATGAGGCGGTGTTCCAGACGACAAATGAAGGCCTTGGCCAGACGACGGCCGTCGGCATCGGCGGCGATCCGGTCAAGGGTACCGAATTCATCGACATGCTCGAGATGTTCCTGGCCGACGAAGCGACCAAGTCGATCATCATGATCGGAGAGATCGGCGGCTCGGCCGAAGAAGACGCCGCCCAGTTCCTGATCGACGAGGCCAAGCGCGGACGCAAGAAGCCGATGGCCGGCTTCATCGCCGGGCTCACCGCCCCGGCGGGCCGCACCATGGGCCATGCGGGCGCCGTGATTTCGGGCGGCAAGGGCGGCGCCGAGGACAAGATCGCGGCCATGGAAGCGGCCGGCATCAGGGTGTCGAAATCCCCGGCCCGCATCGGCGCCACGCTCGCCGAAGTGCTGAAGGGCTAGACGAGGCAGGAGGAAACCGGAGCGGACATCCGGGCGGCCTGGAAAACCGCCTCAATACCGGGTCACAATCGAATGAGCGGCGGCGCCAGCGGGAGGCGCCGGCAGCCTTAACAGGATACAAAGGACAAGCGGGCAGTATCGGGCAAAGCTGACCGCGAAACAAAGACCGGCGCCGCCGGTCGGTTTGAGAAGGATGGCGGGGCGAGAGGCTCCGCGACAAAGTGCGATGACACGACAGGAAAAGAACGACACGTTCTTGCTGACTTCGTTCCTCTACGGGGGCAACGCCGACTACATCGAAGAGCTCTATTCCCGTTACAAGACCGACCCCAAAAGCGTCGATGAGACCTGGGGTTCCTTCTTCTCCAAGCTCGAGGATACCGGCGAGATCGCCAAGGCCAATGTCGAGGGGCCCTCCTGGGCTCGCCGCGACTGGCCGCAGACTGCCAATGGCGAACTGGTCTCGGCCCTCGACGGCAATTGGGGCGAGATAGCGGTCCGCACCGAAAAGGCGGCGACAAAGAAGGCCGCAGTCGCTGGCGAACCCGCCCCCAGTCCCGAGGCCATCCTGCAGGCAACGCGCGATTCCATCCGCGCCATCATGATGATCCGTGCCTATCGCATGCGCGGGCACCTGCATGCCGATCTCGATCCGCTAAAGCTCAAGGAGCCCGAGCCCGCCCCGGAGCTCGATCCCGCCTCCTACGGCTTCACCGAGGCTGACTACACCCGCAAGATATTCATCGATAATTATCTCGGGCTCGAATACGCCACCATTCCCGAGATGCTCGAAATCCTCAAGCGCACCTATTGCGGTACGCTGGGCATCGAGTTCATGCACATCTCCGATCCCGAGGCCAAGCAGTGGATTCAGGAACGCATCGAAGGCCCGGACAAGGAGATCACCTTCACTCCCGAGGGCAAGAAGGCGATCCTCAACAAGCTGGTCGAGGCTGAAGGCTTCGAGAAGTTCCTCGACGTCAAATATACCGGCACCAAGCGCTTCGGCCTCGATGGCGCCGAAGCGCTGATCCCGGCGCTCGAGCAGATCATCAAGCGCGGCGGCGCGCTGGGCATCAACGACATCGTTCTCGGCATGGCCCACCGCGGGCGCCTCAACGTTCTCACCCAGGTTCTCGCCAAGCCGCACCGCGCCCTCTTCCACGAGTTCAAGGGCGGAGCCTTCTATCCCGAGGACGTCGAGGGTTCGGGCGACGTCAAATATCACCTCGGCGCCTCGTCCGATCGCGAGTTCGACGGCAACAAAGTGCACCTGTCGCTGACCGCCAACCCCTCGCATCTCGAGATCGTCGATCCGGTGGTGCTGGGCAAGGCGCGCGCCAAGCAGGACCAGCACATCTCGCCCGAGGGCAAGCTCGTCTCCTTCGATCCCGAGAGCAAGCCGGATCGCTCCACCGTGCTGCCATTGCTGCTGCATGGCGATGCCGCCTTTGCCGGCCAGGGCGTGGTTGCAGAGTGCTTCGGCCTTTCGGGCCTCAAGGGTCATCGCACCGGCGGGTCGATCCACTTCGTCATCAACAACCAGATCGGCTTTACCACTTCCCCGCTCTATTCGCGCTCCTCGCCCTATCCGACCGACGTCGCCAAGATGATCGAAGCGCCCGTGTTCCACGTCAATGGCGACGATCCGGAAGCGGTGGTCTTCGCCGCCAAGGTCGCGACCGAATACCGCCAGAAGTTCGGTCGTCCCGTCGTCATCGACATGTTCTGCTATCGCCGCTTCGGCCACAATGAAGGCGACGAGCCCAGCTTCACCCAGCCGCTGATGTATTCGCGCATCCGCAACCACAAGACGACGCTGGCGCTCTATGGCGAAAAGCTGATCGGCGAAGGCCTGGTGAATGCCGAGGAGATCGAAACGCTCAAGGCCGAATGGAGGACACGGCTCGAAGCCGAGTTCGAGGCCGGACAGAACTACCGGCCCAACAAGGCCGACTGGCTCGATGGCGCCTGGAAAGAGCTGAAGCCTGCCGAGCGGGACGGTCCGCGGCGCGGCGTTACCGGCGTCGAAATCGATCGCCTCGCCGAACTTGGTGTCGCGCTGACCCGCGTGCCCGAGGGTTTCAACGTCCACCGTACGGTCAAGCGCTTCCTCGACAATCGCCTGGCCGCCATTGAAGCGGGAGAAGGCATCGACTGGGCGACGGCCGAGGCGCTGGCTTTTGCCACCCTCGTCACCGAGTGCCATCCCGTGCGCCTTTCCGGTCAGGATGTGGAACGCGGCACCTTCAGCCAGCGTCATTCAGTCCTCAGCGACCAGAAGAGCGACTCGACCTATACACCGCTCAACAATCTGGCGCCGGACCAGTGCCGCTATGAGGTCATCAACTCGATGCTCTCGGAAGAAGCGGTGCTCGGCTTCGAATACGGCTATTCCCTGGCCGAGCCGCGGGCGCTGACCATCTGGGAGGCCCAGTTCGGCGATTTCGTCAACGGTGCCCAGGTCGTCATCGACCAGTTCATCTCTTCAGGCGAGCGCAAATGGTTCCGCATGTCGGGCCTCGTTATGCTGCTGCCGCACGGCTATGAAGGCCAGGGCCCCGAGCATTCCTCGGCCCGTCCCGAGCGCTTCCTGCAGCTTTGCGCCGAGGACAACATGCAGGTCGCCAACTGCAGCACACCGGCCAACTATTTCCACATCCTGCGCCGGCAGGTGAAGCGCGATTTCAGGAAGCCATTGATCCTGATGACGCCCAAATCGCTGTTGCGGCACAAGAAAGCGGTTTCGAGCCTAGCCGAAATGGGCGCCGATTCCTGCTTCCACCGCCTGCTCTGGGACGATGCGGAAACACCGGGCGCACCCAAGACCACCATCAAGCTCGCCCCCGACGCCAGAATTCGCCGCGTGGTGCTGTGCACCGGCAAGGTCTATTACGACCTGCTGGAAGATCGCGAAAAGCGCGGCGTCGACGACGTCTATCTGCTGCGCGTCGAGCAACTCTATCCGTTCCCGGCCAAGGCCGTGCTCGACGAATTGAACCGCTTCCCCAATGCCGAGATCGTCTGGTGCCAGGAGGAGCCCAAGAACATGGGAGCCTGGGCCTTTATCCAGCCCTATGTGGAATGGGTCCTCGACCAGATGGGCCGCACCAATCAGCGCGTGCAATATGTCGGGCGTCCGGCGGCGGCCTCGCCCGCCACCGGCCTGATGCGCACACATCTCGAACAGTTGCAGGCGTTCCTCGACGAAGCCTTCGCCGCTTAGCGAGCGTTTCCAGGGTAGAGGTTTTCCGGTTCGGAAACGCGACGAGAAAGATCAAAGGACAAGAACAATGTCGACAGAAATCCGCGTGCCGACGCTGGGCGAAAGCGTCACCGAGGCCACCATCGGCCAGTGGTTCAAGAAGGTGGGCGACAGCGTCTCCGCCGATGAGCCGCTGGTCGAGCTGGAAACCGACAAGGTGACCATCGAGGTGCCCGCGCCCGCTGCCGGTGTGCTCGAGGCGATCGCCGCCCAACCGGGCGAGACCGTCGATGTCGGTGCCCTGCTCGGTGCCATCGGCGGAAATGGGGCCAGTGCCGCGCCCCAGCCTGCCGAGACCCCCAAGCCGGCCGAAGCGCCCAAGGCCGCCGCCACCGAGGCCGCCGCCACCGCGAGCGCCGGTCAGCAGGCTGCTTCGGCCAACACACCAGCTGCCGCCAGCGAGCGCGCCCCGGCACCGTCGGCCCAGAAGCTGATGGACGAGAACAATCTTTCGGCGGAGGACATTCAGGGCTCGGGCAAGGCCGGCCAGATCCTCAAGGAAGACGTGCTGGCCGCCATGAGCCGCCCGGCCAAGGCCCCCGCACCCGCACCAGTTCCGCCGGTGCCCGGCACCGTCGATGCGCAGCCCACCGAGCGCCCGCAGGCCAAACCGGCGCAGGCTAAGGCCCCCGCCGCACCGCGCGCCCCTGTTGCCGCCGATGACGAGGCCCGCGAGGAGCGGGTGCGCATGACGCGCCTGCGCCAGACCATCGCGCGCCGCCTCAAGGACGCGCAGAACACCGCGGCCATGCTCACCACCTTCAACGAGGTGGACATGAAGCCGGTGATGGACCTGCGCAACCAGTACAAGGAGCTCTTCGAGAAGAAGCACGGCGTCAAGCTAGGCTTCATGGGCTTCTTCACCAAGGCCGTCGTCCATGCGTTGAAGGAAATCCCGGCGGTCAATGCCGAGATCGACGGCGATGACCTGATCTACAAGCAGTACGCCCATATCGGGGTGGCCGTGGGGACCGACAAGGGCCTCGTCGTCCCGGTGGTGCGCAATGCCGACCAGATGAGCATCGCCGAGATCGAAAAGGAAATCGGCAATCTGGGCAGAAAGGCCCGCGACGGCGAACTCTCCATGGCCGATATGCAGGGCGGCACGTTCACCATCTCCAATGGCGGCGTTTACGGCTCGCTGATGAGTACGCCAATCCTCAACGCGCCCCAGTCGGGTATCCTGGGCATGCACAAGATTCAGGAGCGCCCGGTCGTCGTCGGCGGCCAGATCGCCGTGCGCCCAATGATGTATCTGGCTCTCTCCTATGACCACCGGATCGTCGACGGCAAGGAAGCCGTCACCTTCCTGGTGCGGGTCAAGGAAAGCCTCGAAGCCCCCGAGCGCCTGGTGCTCGATCTTTAAGGTACCCCTGCCCGAAATCGCCCGCATTTGACTGCTTGAGAGGCTCGCCTGCCGGCGGGCCTCTTTCGTATTGGAGCCCGGCCCTATTCACGAGTTCGTGGAGGGCAAGGGGCGTTAACCCGTTGGTGAGACTCGCTGCATTTAGACAATTGTCATAAATCTCAACCGGAGCGAGCCTTGCGCCTCACGCCCGTCTTTACCGCCCTCCTGCTGCTAGCACCGTTGATCGCTCCGCTTATGGCCGAGGAAACGCCGCTGGACATGCCCCAGGCCGAGCGGATCGAGCTTATCGGCGAGCTCGTCGCCTTCCACGGCACGGCAACCATCGTTTCGGTGATGAGCACCCATTGCTACGAGACAACCGGGCTCGACCGCGCCTACCGCACGGCGGCCGAAAACTGGCATTTGCGCAATATCGGCTATCTCGATCTGGCCGACCGGGTGGTAACGCGCCTTGGTGGTGCCGACGAAGGCCAGAAGCAGACAGCCCAGACCTATGCAGGCACCCAGATCATGTCCGCCTATAACGCAGCCCCGGACAAGAACCGCTTCTGCCGCGAATTCCTCGAAAAGCTCGATACCGGAGGCTTTGACATCGACAAGACCCTTGCCGGCCCGCTTCAGCAGGCACAGGCCATCGCCACACAATAGCGCCGCCTGCCCTCATCCCTTCGTCCCACTTCGCATGATTGGGGCACTCGAATAGAAGCTTTGCCGCAATGAAGGCTTTTCCCCGCGCCGCCGCTGGGTTAATCGGTGGCATCATTTCTGGTTGAACCGGCTTCTCAGGGGCACTCAATGGCAGACCAATTCGACGTCACCGTCATCGGTACCGGTCCGGGCGGCTATGTAGCCGCGATCCGCGCCGCCCAGCTCGGCAAAAAGGTGGCGGTCGTCGAGAAATGGCCGACCCATGGCGGCACCTGCCTCAACATCGGCTGCATTCCCTCCAAGGCCCTGCTGCACGCTTCCGAACTCTACGAGGAGGCCGGGCACAGCTTCCGCCAGTTCGGTATCGATGTCGGTGACCTGAAGCTCAACCTTGCGCAGATGATGAAGCACAAGGACGATACGGTCACCGCCAATGTCGGCGGCGTCGATTACCTCTTCAAGAAGAACAAGATCACCGTTTTCCGCGGCATCGGCTCCATTCCGTCGGCCGGCAAGGTTCTGGTGACCCCCCAGACCGGTTCGCCTACCGAAATCGCGACCAAGGCCATCATCATCGCCACCGGCTCCGTTTCGGCTGGCCTGCCCGGCATCGATATCGACGAAAAGCAGATCGTCACCTCGACCGGCGCGCTGACCCTCGAGAAGGTGCCCGAGCGCCTGCTGGTCATCGGCGCCGGCGTCATCGGGCTCGAACTCGGCTCGGTTTGGGCGCGCCTTGGCTCCAAGGTCACCGTGGTCGAATATCTCGACCGTATCCTGCCAGGCATGGACAGCGAGGTGGCCCGCAACTTCCAGCGCATGCTTCAGAAGCAGGATATGGAGTTCCGCCTCTCTTCCAAAGTCGCCTGCATCGACAAGGCCGAAAATGGTTCGCTCCAGGTGCGCGTCGAACCCGCCCAGGGCGGTGAGACCGAAATTCTAGAAGCCGACGTCGCCCTCGTTTCCATTGGCCGCAAGCCCTATACCGAAGGCCTTGGTCTCGATATCGCCGGCGTTGCGCTCGACGAGCGTGGCCGCATCCGCGTCGACCGGCACTACACGACCTCGGTCGAGGGCATCTATGCCATCGGCGATGTCATCGCCGGCCCCATGCTTGCCCACAAGGCCGAAGACGAAGGCATGGCCGTCGCCGAGATCATCGCCGGCCAGGCTCCCCACGTGAACTATGGCGCCATTCCCTCGGTAGTCTACACCAACCCGGAAGTCGCCTCCGTCGGCAAGACCGAGGATGAACTCAAGGCCGAGGGCATCGAATACAAGATTGGCAAGTTTCCCTTCACCGCCAATGGCCGCGCCAAGGCCATGCTGGCGACGCAGGGCTTCGTCAAGATCCTCGCCGATGTCGAGACCGATCGTGTGCTCGGCGCCCACATCATCGGCAAGAATGCCGGCGAGATGATCCATGAACTGGTTACGCTGATGGAATTCTCCGGCGCCGCCGAAGATCTGGCCCGCACCACTCACGCCCACCCGACCCTTTCGGAAGCCGTGCGCGAAGCTGCGCTTTCACTGGGCGACGGCGCGATCCATATTTAACGGCAGCGTGCCACGCCCCTTGGCGAGTGCATCGGGACGGGGCTACTGAACGTTCACCATCAGTAGCCCCGCAACCGCGCGAACTACCCCTGCCGCAGCACCACCCTGCCCGCCTCATAGGCGGCGCGGCAATCATTGGCATCGTGCAGTTCGTCGCTCCCGAGCAGCGTCATCGCCGTGCCCGGCCCTTCGAAGCGCGGGTCGTCGCATTCTCCGTCATTGGCGTAGGCCGATTCGTTGTCGCCGAACTCGATGCCCGTGGGGTCATATGGCGCCCCTGCTGCATAGGCCGGATCATAGACCTGGCGGATCTCGACCGAACCGGCATCCAGAAGCGTACGGCAATCGCTGGCGTCGTGTCCCTGGTCCTGAGCCAGCAGCTTCTTGGCGGTACCCGAACCGGCAAAGCGCAGGTCGTCGCACTCGCCATCATTGGCATAGGCTGAAGCGTCGTCACCGAAATCGAACTCGGCCCCTTCCTCGTCAGCCAGCGTCACCGTACCGGCCTCGTAGGCCGCCCGGCAGTCCGTTGCGTCCTTCATCAGGTCCGCCTCGGCTGGCTTGGCGGCAGCGCCGGCACCGGTAAAGCGCGGGTCATCGCATTCGCCGTCATTGGCCCACCGGCTCGTATCGTCGCCGAAATCGATCCCGCCGGCAGCCGTATCGCCAGCACCGGTGTCGGCCAACCGGATCGAGCCGGCTTCGAACAGCGTACGGCAGTCCGTCGCATCCTTCATCAGATCGGCATCGACCAGCTGGGCAGCCATGCCCTGGCCGACAAAGCGCGGGTCATCGCATTCGCCGTCATTGGCCCATTCGCTGGTATCGTCGCCGAAATCGACCTCGCCGGCTGCCGTATCGCCAGCACCGGTGTCAGCCAACCGGATCGAGCCGGCCTCGAACAGCGCCCGGCAGTCCGTCGCATCTTTCATCAGATCGGCATCGACCAACTGGGCGGCCATGCCCTGGCCGACAAAGCGCGGATCATCGCATTCGCCGTCATTGGCCCATTCGCTGGTATCATCACCGAAATCGACCTCGCCGCCAGACGCATCGTTATCGTCGGTGTCCGCCAAGTGGATCGAGCCGGCTTCGAACAGCGTACGGCAGTCCGTCGCGTCCTTCATCAGATCGGCATCGACGAGTTCGGCAGCCATCCCGTGGCCGACGAAGCGCGGATCATCGCACTCGCCGTCATTGGCCCATTCGCTGGTATCATCACCGAAATCGATCCCGTCCGTAGGCGCTGCCTGCGTTCGCGCGGCCTCGCCTGCAAGCGTCACCGTCCCCGCTTCAAACGCGGCGCGGCAATCGGTAGCGTCCTTCATCAGATCGGCATCGACCAGCACGGCGGCAGCGCCACGCCCCTCGAAGCGCGGATCGTCGCATTCACCGTCATTGGACCATTGGCTGCTGTCGTCGCCAAAGTCGAGGTCAGCCTGCGCCAGGCGAATCGGCGCCGCGCTCGCACCCGGCTGGGCGAATACCCCGCCAGGCGCCAAGACGAGCGTCAGCCCAAGGAAGGTGCCGCTAAGCAGCCTTGTCAGCTTCATGAAATCAGTCCTCCTCAGGCGCTATCAAAAATAAAAATATGTGCGGACACTAGCGCGGCTTTCGCCACGCAGAAAGTCCTGTTCATGCCGGGAGCATTTTTGCCCGCCGCTCGGCGCGCCCGAACAGCAGCGCCCCGGCGACGACGAGCGCCGTGCCAGCCGCGTGGAAGGGCGTGAACGCTTCTCCGAGCACGATCACCGCGATCACCGCCGTGACCACCGGCCCGAGCGCTGCCGTCGAGGCCGTCGCCCGCGCGCCGATGCGCGAAAGACCGGCATTGAGCATGAAGGAAGGCACGACCGTGCCCAGTATTCCAAGGCACAACCCATAGGCGAGCGTCTCGAAATCGAGCCTCGCCAGGTCCGCCGCACCATTGGCAACAGCGTTCTGGAGGATGGCCGCCACCGCCGCCGTCGACATGCCGATACAGGTGAAAACCATCGAACTCATCGCCCGCATCTGCCCGCGAGCCAGATGCTGATAAAACGCGAATGTCACCGCCGAGCCCAGCACCAGCACGGTACCGGCCACGAGCCCCGTCGGCTCCGCAACGAGATTCCAGCCAAAGATCACGGCGATGCCGGCATAGGAAATCGCCATCGCCGGCACGACCGCCCACACCATCCGCTCCCTAAAGAACAGGGCACCAAGGATCAGCACGAAGAACGGATAGGTAAAGAGCACCAGCCGCTCATACTGGGCCGAGACGAAATTGAGCCCGAGGAAATCGAGATAGCTTGCAACGTAGTAGCCAAGGAAGCCGACGCCCATGGTGGCGACCACAGATGCCGGTTTCAGCCGCTCGCGCATCTGCCGATTGCGCAGCAGGATGGCGGCGAGAATCGCCGCATAGACGGGGAGCGCGACTGCCATGCGCAGCGCCAGCAGCGTTTCGGTCGAAACGCCATGACCATAAGCCAGCTTGATGAAAATGCCCTTGGTCGAGAACAGCACGGCTCCGCCGATGGCGAGCGCATAGCCGGCCATGTCGAACGGAGCGGTTGTGGAAGCGGTTTCTGGCGGGGCGGATGTCATGGAGCGAACTCTTTGAAAGAGGCTCCAGCCATCAGGTCACCGGATCATCCCGGGCCTGAAGGCCGGGCCGGTGATAGGAAAAGGCAGACTTGAAAAGGTGTCAGCGCTCGTCCCGGCACCGGCAGGTGCCAAGAAGCCAAATCTTGCCAATGAGAATGGCGCGCGAACACATGCCTCTGACCTACTGCCATTTTCGGGCGCCGTAAAGCGCTCACCCGCGCGGATGCGCCTTGCGATAGCTTTCGAACAGCCGCTCGCTGTCGACCGCGGTATAAACCTGCGTCGTCGAGAGCGAGGCGTGCCCAAGCAGTTCCTGGATCGCCCGCAGGTCGCCGCCGCGCCCGAGCAGATGCGTCGCGAATGAATGGCGCAGCGCATGCGGCGTCGCCGAAGGCGGCAGGCCCAAGGCGCCACGCAACTGGGCCACCCGCATCTGGATGAGGCGCGGCGAGAGCACCCCGCCCCTGGTCCCGCGGAACAAGGGTTCGGTGCGCGCCAGGCCGAAAGGGCAAAGCTTGCGATAGGACTCGATCGCCTCGCGCACCGGTGCGATCAGCGGCACCATGCGCACCTTGCCGCCTTTGCCGGTCACCCGCAGCACCTCTGCCTCCAGATCCGCGGGCGTCACCGCCAGCGCTTCGGATATGCGCAGGCCCGCCCCGTAGCAGAGGCAGAGCACCGCCATATCGCGGGCCGCCACCCACGGCCGGTCCTCGAGCGCGCGCGTCATCTCGACCGTCTGCCGGGCCTCGATGGCGGTCAGGGCCTTGGGCAGGGATTTCGCCAGCTTGGGCGTGCGCACGGTATTGAGCGCTTCGCTCGTCACAACGCCCTCACGCTCGAGAAAGCCGAAGAACGACTTCAGCGCCGAGAGCACCCGCGCCAGCGAGCGCGAGCCGAGGCTTTCGCTTCGGCGCACCGCCATAAAGGCGCGGATATCGGCAGCGCGCAGTTGGCGCAGCGTTGCCAGCGAAACCGGCCCACCGGTATGTCCAGCCAGAAAGCTCAAAAACTGCGAGAGATCGCGCCCATAGGCTTCGAGCGTTTTCGCGCTTAAACGGCGCACGCTCGCAAGCTCGCGCTGCCAGCGCGAAATCTCTGCCTTCACGGCGTCGTCAGTTGCAAAGGCGATATCGGTCATGGTTGGCCAGCGTGCCATGTCCGGGGTAAAGGCGGCGTTTCACCACGCCAGGCTGGCCGAATCGCGATCAGCCACTATGTTTGCCAGAACAGAACAGGCACAAACTCTCTACATGTACCAGTCCGGCGACATCGTTGCAGTCATGGTCGGCGTTGCCGTCGAAGGCCCCTATTCCTATCGGATTCCGGCCGGCATGCAGGTCGAGCGCGGCTCGATCGTCGCCGTGCCGCTGGGCCCCACGCTGACCCTCGGCGTGGTCTGGGGACCGCCGCATGACAGCGTCGCCCATAATCGGCTGCGCGACATCGCCCATGTCTTCGACGTTCCCGCCCTTTCTGACGAACTGCTCAAGCTTGTCGATTGGGTGGCCCGTTATACGCTCGCCGCTCCCGGCATGGTGCTGCGCTCGGTGCTGCGCAGCCGCGAAGCGCTCGAGCCGGAACGCCCCATCACCGCCTTTCGCGCCACCGGCCATGAGCCGGAACGCCTGACCGATGCGCGGCTGCGCGTGCTCGACACCGTCAATGATGGCATGCCCTGGGCCAAGGCCGCGATCATCGGCGCCAGCGGCGTTTCCGCTTCGGTCGTCGAGGGACTTGAACGCGCCGGCGCCCTCGAACGCGTCGAAATCCCGCCTCCGCCAGTCGTCCTCCCGCCCGATCCCGATGCCAGCACCACAACGCTCAGCCCCGAGCAACAGGCTGCGCTCGATGAAATCCGCACGCTCGACCCGCACCGGTTCGGTGTTGCCCTGCTCGATGGCGTCACCGGTGGCGGCAAGACCGAAGTGTTCTTCGAAGCCGTCGCCGACACCCTGCGCGCCGGCCGCCAGGCCGTCATCCTGCTGCCAGAGATCGCGCTGACCCACACCTTTCTCGATCGCTTCACCAGGCGCTTCGGCAACCGTCCTGCCGAATGGCACTCCGACATGACGCCGGTGCAGCGCGCCCGCGTCTGGCGCGGCGTGTTGAGGGGCGAGGTGCGCGCCGTTGTCGGCGCCCGTTCCGCCCTTTTCCTGCCATTCCGCGAGCTCGGCCTGCTGGTGCTCGATGAGGAGCATGACGGCGCCTACAAGCAGGCCGACGGCGTCAACTATCATGCCCGCGACATGGCGATCGTGCGCGCCAATCTCGCCGGCGCCCGCGTCGTCCTCTCCTCGGCAACTCCGTCGGTCGAATCACGCAACAACGCCAATCAGGGCCGCTATCGTCACGTCATGCTGGCCTCGCGCTTTGCGCAAGCCGCCCTGCCCGACATTGCCGCCATCGACATGCGCGAGGATGCGCCCGAAAAGGGCCAGTGGATCGCTCCGCGCCTTGCCCGGGAAATCTTTTCCACTCTGGATCGCGGCGAACAGGCCCTGCTCTTTCTCAATCGCCGCGGCTATGCCCCGCTCACCCTCTGCCGCGCCTGCGGCCACCAATATCAATGCCCGGATTGCTCGGCCTGGCTGGTCGAGCATCGTTTCCGCGGTGTTCTCATGTGCCACCATTGCGGGCACGAGCAGAAAATCCCCAGGGACTGCGGTGCCTGCGGTGCCGAGGATGCGCTGGTTGCCATTGGACCCGGCATCGAGCGCATCGCCGAAGAGGCGGCCGAGCGCTTCCCTGACGCGCGACGGGTGATTCTCTCCTCCGACATGGGCTCCAACGCGGCGCTGCGCGAGCGCTTCGCCGAGATCGCCCGCGGTGACTACGACCTCGTCATCGGCACCCAGCTTGTCGCCAAGGGCCACCATTTTGAGAAGCTCACCCTTGTCGGCGTCATCGATGCCGATCTCGGCCTTGCCCATGGCGACCCGCGCGCTGCCGAGAAGACCTTCCAGATCCTCACGCAAGTCGCCGGCCGCGCTGGTCGGTCCGTACGCCACGGCAAGGCGTTCATGCAGACCTACCATCCCGACCACCCGGTGATGCGCGCCATGGTCACTGGCGACCGTGAAGCTTTCTACGCCCACGAACTCGCCGCCCGCCAGGCCGGGGGCTTGCCGCCCTTCGGGCGCCTTGCCGCGCTGATCGTCTCGGCCAACGAGCACGACGATGCCATGGGCTATGCCCGCCGGCTGCTCTCGGCCGCCCCCATGGCCGAAGACCTCAAGCTTTTCGGCCCCGCCGATGCCCCCATCGCCATGGTGCGCGGCCGCCACCGGGTACGCCTCCTCGCCCAAAGCCCCAGGGATTTCGACCTCTCCGGCTATGTCCGCTTCTGGCTCAATTCCGCCGAACGCCCCACCGGCAACCTCAAGGTCCAGGTCGACATCGACCCGATGAGCTTCTTTTGAATTTTCGTATATACAAAAATTGACGTGAACCGAATGGAGGACTACATTGAGGGGGCTCGATGGACTTCGAATGGGATGAGGTGAAGAACGCCAGGAACCGCATCAAGCATGGCGTCGATTTTTCGTTGGCGCATGAGTTCGACTGGGACCATGCACTCATCGAGCCGGATCTGCGCCGCGACTACGGCGAGGATCGGTTCATTGCCCGCGGCATGGGTCCGGACAGGATCGGGTATCATATCGTATTCACCATGCGGAACGAGCGCACCCGCATCATCAGCATGCGGCCGTTCAACAGGAAGGACACTTGGCTATGGATGGGAAACTGAAGCAAGTCGATGTCGACGACGAGGTCGAACTCGATGACGACGACGCACCCGAGTTGACAGAGGAGTCGCTGCGCAACTCCATTCCGGCGTCCCAGTTCTTTGCCGAGCGCGGCCTTCCCATGCCCGGCCGTCCCAAATCCGCATCTCCCAAGGTCTCGGTCAGCATAAGGCTCGACCGCGAAGTGGTGGAAGGTTTCAAGGCGCAGGGCCCCGGCTGGCAGACGCGCATGAACGCGGTGCTGGCCGAGAGCCTCAAGCCCAAGCGCAAGCGTGCCTGAAACGGGGGTTTCGCACCGTCATCGCTGCGACATTTTCGCCTCTGCCGATTCCTTTGCCTGAGCCTTGCAAGCGCCAGCTTGCTTGTGATAGAGCGAGCGCGACTTTGGGGGTCTCCGGACGGCCCCTCCAATCAAGAAGACTTTACGTCAGAGACCGCCCGGGTTCTTCCCCTCATCTGGACGAACTTGCGGGCTGGCAACCAAGAGGGTGATGCGGCATTGGCAGCGCAGAATTCAGTGCTCATTGGGATCGCGCGGCCTTATGCGTCAGCGCTTTTCGATATCGCCCGCAGTGAAAACCAGTTGGCATCGGTAGAGACGTCGCTGAGCGACATCGCCCGGCTCCTCGGCGAGAGCGAGGATTTCTCGCGCTTCCTCAAGTCTCCCGCCATCAAGGCTGAGGCCAAGGCCGAAACCCTCGATGCGATCCTCGCCAAGACCACCACCAATCCGCTCATTGCCAATCTGCTGCGGCTCGTTGCCCGCAACAAGCGCCTCTTCGTGCTGCCGCAGATCATCGACGCCTTCAAGGCCATGGCCGCTGCCGAGCGCGGCGAAGTCACTGCTGAGGTGACATCCGCCGCTCCGCTCACCGACGCGCAGGCCAAATCCCTGTCGCAAACGCTTGCCGAAAAGGTCGGCAAGGCCGTCACGCTCAATCAACATGTCGATCCCTCGCTCATCGGCGGCCTTCAGGTGAAGGTCGGCAGCCAGTTGATCGATTCTTCACTCAAGACAAAACTCGCAGCGATGAAGATCGCCATGAAAGAGGTCGGATAATGGACATCAAAGCCGCGGAAATCTCTGCGATCCTCAAGGACCAGATCAAGAATTTCGGCCAGGAAGCGCAGGTTTCCGAGGTCGGCCAGGTGCTCTCGGTCGGTGACGGCATCGCGCGTGTCTATGGCCTCGACAACTGCCAGGCCGGCGAACTCGTCGAGTTCCCGGGAGGCATCAATGGCATGGCCCTCAACCTCGAAGAAGACAATGTCGGCGTCGTGATCTTTGGCGATGACCGCGGCATCAGCGAAGGCGATACCGTCAAGCGCACCGGCTCGATCGTGGATACCCCGGTCGGCAAGGGCCTGCTCGGCCGCGTCGTCGATGGTCTGGGCAACCCCATTGATGGCAAGGGTCCGATCGAGTTCACCGAGCGTCGTCGCGTCGACGTCAAGGCTCCCGGCATTCTGCCGCGCAAGTCCGTGCACGAGCCGATGTCGACCGGCCTCAAGGCAATCGATGCCATGATCCCCATCGGTCGCGGCCAGCGCGAGCTCGTCATCGGCGACCGTCAGACCGGCAAGACCGCCATTGTCCTCGACACCTTCCTGAACCAGAAGCCGGCGCACGCCGCCGATGCTTCGGAAACCGAGAAGCTCTACTGCATTTACGTCGCCGTCGGCCAGAAGCGCTCGACGGTCGCCCAGTTCGTCAAGACCCTCGAGGATGCCGGCGCTCTCGAATATTCCGTCGTCATCGCCGCGACCGCGTCTGACCCGGCGCCGCTCCAGTACATCGCGCCCTTCACCGGCTGCGCGATTGGCGAGTACTTCCGTGACAACGGCATGCATGCCGTGATCGCCTATGACGACCTGACCAAGCAGGCTGTCGCCTATCGCCAGATGTCGCTGCTGCTGCGTCGTCCGCCCGGGCGTGAAGCTTATCCCGGTGACGTGTTCTACCTGCACAGCCGCCTGCTCGAGCGCGCCGCCAAGCTCAACGAGGACCACGGCCTTGGCTCGCTCACCGCGCTGCCGATCATCGAGACGCAGGCCAACGACGTGTCGGCCTATATCCCGACCAACGTGATCTCGATCACCGATGGCCAGATCTTCCTTGAAACGAACCTCTTCTTCCAGGGCATTCGCCCGGCAGTGAACGTGGGTCTTTCGGTGTCGCGCGTCGGCTCCTCGGCCCAGGTCAAGGCGATGAAGCAGGTCGCCGGCTCAATCAAGGGCGAACTTTCCCAGTATCGCGAAATGGCGGCCTTCGCCCAGTTCGGCTCCGACCTCGATGCGGCGACGCAGCGCCTCCTCAATCGCGGCGCGCGTCTCACCGAACTCTTGAAGCAGCCGCAGTTCTCGCCCCTGAAGACCGAGGAGCAGGTCGTCGTGATCTTTGCCGGCATCAACGGCTATCTCGATAGTCTGCCCGTAGACAAGGTCGGCGATTTCGAGAAGACCGTGCTCTCGACCTTCCGGTCCAAGCACACCGACATTCTCGAGACGATCGCCAAGGAAAAGGCCCTCTCGGACGATCTGCGTGCCAAAATCAAGGACGCGCTCGACGCCATCAAGAAGACCTACGCGGCCTAAAGCCTGAAGGGAGACGTTGGGCTCATGGCCTCGCTGAAGGACCTCAAGAACCGGATCGGCTCGGTCAAATCGACCCAGAAGATCACCAAGGCCATGCAGATGGTGGCCGCCGCCAAGCTGCGCCGCGCGCAGGAAGCGGCGACTGCCGCTCGCCCCTATGCCGAGCGCATGGGCAAGGTGCTGGCCGGTTTGTCCGCCGTCTATGAAGGCCGCGCTGGCGCACCCAAGCTCCTTGCCGGTACCGGCAAGGACGATGTGCACTTGTTGGTCGTGGCAACTGGCGAGCGCGGTCTTGCCGGCGGCTTCAACTCCTCGATCGTGCGACTGGCGCGCGATCATGCCCAGAAGCTGATTGCCGAGGGCAAGACGGTCAAGATCATGACCGTTGGCCGCAAGGGCCAGGACGTGTTGAAGCGCACCTTCGCCAGCAACATTGTCGAATACATCACCTTGCGTGAGGTGCGTCAGATCGGCTTCGACAATGCAGCCGACATCGCGACCAAGGTTCTCGCCCTCTTTGAGGCCGGCGAGTTCGATGTGGCCACGCTCTTCTATTCGCGCTTTGCCTCGGTGATCAGCCAGGTGCCGACCGCCCAGCAGATCATTCCGGCCAAGTTCGAGGAAACCGAGGACGAGGCCGAGACCGGCGCCAATCTCGATTACGAGTATGAGCCGAGCGAGGAGGCGATCCTTGCCGATCTGCTGCCGCGCAACATTTCGGTCCAGATCTTCCGCGCGCTTCTCGAGAACAATGCATCGTTCTACGGCGCACAGATGACCGCAATGGATAATGCTACCCGCAATGCCGGCGAACTGATCGGCAAGCTGCAGTTGAGCTACAACCGCCAGCGCCAGGCTCAGATCACCAAAGAACTCATCGAAATCATTTCGGGCGCCGAGGCGCTCTAGCACTCTAGCGAGGACCACAAGATGGCTGACAAAAACACCGGCCGCATCGCCCAGGTCATTGGCGCCGTCGTGGACGTGACGTTCGACGGGGAGCTGCCGGCGATCCTGAACGCGCTCGAAACCGACAACAACGGCAACCGGCTGGTTCTGGAAGTCGCCCAGCATCTGGGTGAAAACACCGTGCGCACCATCGCCATGGACGCCACCGAAGGCCTGGTGCGCGGCGGCGAAGTCGTCGATACCGGCGCTCCGATATCGGTGCCGGTGGGCGATGAAACGCTCGGGCGCATCATCAACGTCATTGGCGAGCCCATCGATGAGGCCGGTCCGATCGGTGCCCAGACCACCCGCGCCATTCACCAGTCCGCCCCCGATTTCGTCGAGCAGAACCCGGAAGCCGAGGTGCTCGTCACCGGCATCAAGGTCGTCGATCTCATCGCCCCCTATGCCCGTGGCGGCAAGATCGGCCTCTTCGGTGGTGCCGGCGTTGGCAAGACCGTGCTCATTCAGGAGCTCATCAACAACGTCGCCAAGGCCCATGGTGGTTACTCGGTGTTCGCCGGCGTCGGCGAGCGTACCCGCGAGGGCAACGACCTTTATCACGAGATGATCGAATCGGGCGTGAACAAGGACCCGCACGGCGAGGACAAGTCCGCTGCCGGCTCGAAGTGCTCGCTGGTGTTCGGCCAGATGAACGAGCCTCCGGGCGCGCGCGCCCGTGTGGCGCTGACCGGCCTTACCGTCGCTGAATACTTCCGCGACCAGGGCCAGGACGTGCTGTTCTTCGTCGATAACATCTTCCGCTTCACCCAGGCGGGTGCCGAGATGTCGGCGCTTCTTGGCCGTATTCCTTCGGCGGTGGGCTATCAGCCGACGCTGGCGACCGACATGGGCGCCATGCAGGAGCGCATCACCACCACCACCAAGGGCTCAATCACCTCGGTGCAGGCCGTGTACGTCCCGGCTGACGACATTACCGACCCGGCTCCCGCCTCGACCTTCGCCCACCTCGATGCGACCACCGTGCTCGACCGTTCGATCTCGGAAAAGGGTATCTACCCGGCCGTGGATCCGTTGGGCTCGACCTCACGTATTCTCGATCCGCAGGTTGTGGGCCAGGAGCACTATGAGGTCGCCCGCTCGGTGCAGCAGATTCTCCAGCGCTACAAGGCGCTCCAGGATATCATCGCCATCCTCGGCATGGACGAGCTTTCCGAAGAGGACAAGTTGACGGTGGCCCGCGCCCGCAAGATCGAGCGCTTCATGAGCCAGCCCTTCGACGTGGCCGAGGTCTTCACCGGCACCCCGGGCGTGTTCGTCCAGCTCGAGGACACCATCAAGGGCTTCAAGGGCCTGGTGAACGGCGAGTATGACCACCTGCCCGAGGCTGCCTTCTACATGGTCGGCACCATCGAGGATGCCGTCAAGAAGGCCCAGAAGCTCGCCGCTGAGGCAGCATAAGACAGGCGAATAGCGAAATAGGGAGTAGCGAATAGGGATGGCGGCACCGGCGTTTAAGCGAACTATTCGCTATTCGCTATTCGCTATTCGCTAAAACGATATGGCTGAAGGCATTCAGATCGACATCGTCTCGCCCGAGCAGCAGGTGCTCTCGGAAGTGGTGCGTTCGGTCACTGTTCCGGGCACGGAAGGTTACTTCACGGTCATGGCCGACCACGCGCCGTTGATGACGACGCTGCGTCCGGGCTTTGTTACCGTCACGCCGGAAAATGGCGAACCGACCATCTATTTCGTGCGCGGCGGCTTCGCCGACGTATCGCCCGAGGGTCTGACCATTCTTGCCGAGAAGGCTTCGACCCTCGCCGAGTTCGATGCCGCCGAACTGCAGGAGCAGATTCGTCAGGCGCAGGAAGAACTCGAGCGCGCCCAGACCCATGAGGAGCGCAGCTACGCCCAGGAAATGGTCGATGCGCTGCTCAACCTGATGGCCGAAGCCGGCCAGATCGACGGCGCCCACGTCCATTAAGGCGAACGGCTACTAAAACTGACAAAGCCCGTCGCGTCGCCGCGACGGGCATGTTTGGCCGTCCCTGGACGACGGGCGTCAGCCTTCGATCGCCGCCGCCACCAGGGCCTTGGCGTGCAGTTGCGTGGTGTCGAACACCGGCAACGGGCTCACCGCGTCGTCGATCAGCATGCCGATCTCGGTGCATCCGAGAATCACCGCTTGCGCCCCACGCGCCGCAAGCTGCTCGATCGCCGCGACATAGATGCGCCGTGACGGTTCCGTCACGATCCCCTTGCACAGCTCTTCATAGATTATGCCATTGAGATTGGTGACGCCCGTTTCTGGCATCAGCACCGAGAGCCCCCTGGCCGTCAGCCGCTCGCGATAGAACGGCTTTTCGAGCGTGAAGCGCGTACCAAGCAGGCCGACGGTCTCATAGCCGTCCTCGATCAGCGCCTCGGCCGTCGGATCGGCAATATGCACGAACCGGGCATCGAGCCCCGCGGTGATCTGCTCGGCCACGATGTGCATGGTGTTGGTCGCCAGCCCAATGACCGACGCGCCTTGTGCAACGAGGCTGCGTGCGACCTCCGCCAACCGCTCGCCGGCCTTCGTCCATTCGCCCGCCCGCTGCATTGCCTCGATCGGGGCAAAATCCACCGAATGGACGATCAGTTCTGCCGAATGAAGTCCGCCCAGCCGCCTTGCCGTTTCTTCATTGATGAGCCGGTAGTAATGCGCCGTCGATTCCCAGCTCATCCCACCGATAAGGCCGATCGTCTTCATGGCGCCGAGCTACTGCCCTCTGCCATGCGCCGGGCAATGGCTTCGAAAGCCGCTGCAACTTCGCGATAGGCGCCCTGCTTGAAGGAGACGACGATCTCCGGCATCAGCTCCAGCCGCTCCCAGCGCCAGGCGTCGAACTCCGGCTTGTGCTCGCCGCCACCGGGCGTATCGATATCGATCTCGCTTTCATCGCCGGTGAAGGCCAGCGCGAACCAGCGCTGGCGCTGCCCGCGATATTTGCCCTTGAGCGCGATGCCCAGAAGCTCGTCGGGCAGGTCATAGTAGATCCAGCCCGGCACCTCGGCGAGCAGCGTCACCGATTTGATGCCGGTCTCCTCGTAGAGCTCGCGCACCGCCGCGTCATAGGGCGCCTCGCCCTCGTCGATTCCACCCTGCGGCAATTGCCAGGGCGCCCCCATCTCCGAGGTGTCTTCCGGATCGTCCTCCGGTTTGCGACGGCCGATGAACACCTCGCCCCTGCTGTTGAAAACGACGATCCCCACGCAATCGCGATAGGGCAAGGAGTCACGCTGTGGAACGTCGGTCATCGGTTCTGTCCTATTTCATCAGGGCGCTGGCCGGCACCAGCACCAGCCCCTTATCGTCGAGCCCCGCAGCCCAGCTGGCAACCGTTTCTATCGAAACCGGCAACGCACTGACGAGCCCGATGGCGCTGCCGGTCTCTCGCGCGCGCTTTTCCAGCTGGTCAAGGGCGGCAAGGATTGCCTCGCGGTCCGGGTTCTCGTCGATAGTAAGATCCGCCCGCGAGAACGGCACATCATTGCCCGACGCCAATTGCTGCGCCAGCGATCGGTTTGACGAACCATCATCGAGATAGCCGAGCCCGCGCAGCCCCAGCTCTTCCATCACCGGTGCGAAATCGACGCCGGAGGCGGTAAAGCGCGCACCCATATTGTTGATGACCCCGGCATAGCCGCCGAAGCGCGAGAGCAGCCAGAAAAGCTTGTCGAGATTGGCGCGCGGCGGATCACCCGTCAGCAGCGTCTGGGGTCCCGGATCATTCTCGGGATAGTCGAAAGGCTCGAGCGGGATTTCCAGGAACACCTCGTGCCCGTCGGACCGCGCCGCCGAAACTACGGTTTCGAGCGCGCGGCCATAAGGGGCAAAAGCGAGTGTCACATCTTCGGGCAAACGCTCGATCGCATCGAGCGACCCGCGCTCGTTGATGCCAAGGCCCACAACGATCAGCGAAATTTTCGGCAGGCCGCTGGCCAGCGCCGCCTCGGCCGGCCGGCTATAGGCGGCAAATGGTGTTTCGCCTGTCGCCGAGCTGCGCGGTATCGGCCCCTCTGCAGTTTCCTCTACGAGGTCAGGATGGAGACCATAGGGATTGTCGGAGCTGATCGCGCCTGCCTCGCCTTGGGCCGCTACTCGCGGGGCTGCAATCACCTCCGGCGCGGTGCCTGCGGGATATTGCTGCGGATCGGCGGTGATCGTCATCGGCTCCCCGTTGGCCGCGCTCACCTGCCGCGCGAGTGAATTGTTCTCGCGCCCCGAATCGATATCGGCTTCGGCAACCGGTCGGCCGCCATTGGGGTCATCGACCAGCGCCAGGCGCACACCTGCCGCACCGAGGATGAGAACAATGAGCGCAATCCCGATCCGCGCCAGCGGCAGGCCGCCGCCCTGCGCCCGCGCGGCAGCCCTTCGGCGGCTGCGGCTCAGCAATGGAGCGCTCAGATCGTCGGCCATGGCCCCCTCGCCGTTCGAACGGCACG
>Ga0180220_1000608_pt1 | contig 36024 bp, 30 predicted proteins | sample eDN5th37CBELigBY_FD_151335 | JGI IMG/M metagenome (GOLD analysis project Ga0180220, IMG submission 151335) | Enriched backyard soil microbial communities from Emeryville, California, USA - eDNA 5th pass 37_C BE-Lig BY (version 2) (version 2) | ecosystem: Environmental > Terrestrial > Soil >... | reverse complement strand
CCGAAGTCCTGTCGTCCGATGCCTACGCGGCCTTCGAGGAAGCCGCCGCGGCCCACCCTGAGCGCGACACGCTGGACGCCAAAACCGGCAGGCGCTTCCGCGACGAGATCCTGGCCGTGGGGGGAGCGCGGCCGGCGGCCGAATCCTTCCGCGCCTTCCGCGGCCGCGATCCCTCGCTGGACGCGCTGCTGCGCCACAGCGGCATGACGGCCGGCCGGGACTGAATCGGCTTCAGCTGCGCCTTCGAGCCCGAGGTGCGCAGAACCAACAGGATGAAATCGGGTCGAACGATTTCATCCGGCGCACAAGCCTATAATCGAAGGATGCAAAGCGGCTCGCATAACAGGGGCCCACACACAGGTTTTCACAGCATGTCCGGTTCTTCCTTTCCCGCGGCGCTCGCACTCTGCGCCTTCGCCGCCACCTTGGCTTCCGCTTCCGCCGCGGCGTCCCCTTCCACGCCGCTGGAGGCGGCCACGGCGATTCTGGCCAGCTCCTCCTCCGCAGCGGGAGGCGGCGCGGCCGATGTGTCGGACGACATCGGAAAGAGCGGCGCCGCGGCCGACGCACCGGAAGCCTCTCAAACCGGCGCCAGCCCGGCCACGTCGGTCCGCCGCATACGCGGCTTCCTGCCCGACCTGCGCTTCTCTCTCGAAGGCGCCCAAGGCAAGACCGTGACTCAGCAAGCCTTCGAAGACAAGGTGGTATTGCTGTTCTTCGGCTATGCCAGCTGCCCCGACATCTGCCCCACCACCATGGCCCAGCTTTCGCAGGTGGTGAACAATCTGGGCAAGCAGGCCGACCAGGTGCAGATCGTATTCATCAGCGTCGACCCGCACCGCGATACGCCCGACGTGCTGCAATCCTACGTCAGCGCCTTCAACGACCACGCCATCGGGCTCACCGGCAACGAAAAGCAGATCGCCGACGTCGCCCGCCGCTACCGGGTGGCCTATCAGATCGAGAAGCCGACAAGCAGCGACTCCAAGAACTACGAAGTGACGCATGGGCGCGGCATTTATATCTTCGACCAGAAAGGCCGCGCGCGCTTCCTGGCCTCGGATTCCGAGTCGATCGAAGCGTTGACCGCCAGCGTGCGGGAGCTGCTGGGCTGATCAAAGCTGCTTGGACGCGTCCCTCAAAGCCGTCCGCAGCCCCTCTTCGATGACCGGATGATAAAACGGCATCTCCAGCATCTGCCCAACCGTCAATTCGGCCTGCACCGCCCAGGCCAGCAGATGCCCGATGTGCTCGGCCGCCGGCCCCACCATCTCGGCGCCCAGAAAACGGCCGCTGCCCGGCTCGGCATACACACGCAGCTTGCCCCGATTGCGAAGCATGATCCGCGAGCGCCCCTGGTTTTCGAAGTCCACCTTGCCCACCACCGCGTCCTTCGGCAGCGCTCGGAAGAAAGACCCCGCATGCGCAATTTGCGGATCCGTGAACACAATGGACAGCGGCGCGCGGCCCTTGCGCGCCTGCATCTCCGGAAAGCGGGCCGCGTTGGCGCCCGCGACACGCCCATCGTCGGCCGCCTCGTGCTGCAGCGGCCTTACTCCATTGACGTCGCCCGCCATGAAGATCGGCGTCCCTTCCACCTGCAGCGTCGAAGCATCCAGACGCGGCATGCCCTTGTCGTCCAGCTTTGCCGACGTGTTTTGCAACTGCAACCCTTCGAGCACCGGCGGCCTGCCGGCCGCCATCAGCACATAGTCGTAGCGCGCCGTCGTTTCCTCGCCTTCTTTCGAGGCGAAGCGCACTTCGACTTCGTCGCCCTTTCGGACCGCCTCGAGCACCTCGGTATTGAGCCGCAAATCGAATTCAGCCTGGAAGGCCCCCAGCGCGCTGGCCTTGACCACCGGGTCGGAAATGCCGCCCAGGCCGTCGCCGCGTCCCAGTACGCCGACCTCGACACCCAGCCGGGCCAGCGCCTGCCCCAGCTCCAGCCCCAGCGGCCCCGTGCCCACCACCAGCACCCGGCGCGGCAGGTCGTCCCAGGAAAACACGTCGTCGTTCACCACCAGGCGGTCGCCCAGCGGTTTGTACATGTCCGGTACAAAGGGCGCCGATCCCGTCGCGACCACCGTGCTGGCCGCCTTGACCTGGACGTTGTCGCCCACCTGAAGCAGCTTGTCCGACAGGAAGCACGCCCGTCCCCGTAGTTTTTCCTCGGCCGGCATGGCGTTGATGGACTCCAGCACGAAACCGACGAAGCGGTCTCTTTCGCGCTTGATCCGGTCCATCACCTGGCGCCCGTCTACACGCGTCTGCCCATCCATGCGCACGCCGAACGGCGCCGCATGCTGCACGGCATGGGCCGCATCGGCCGCCGCGATAAGCAGCTTGGAGGGCATGCATCCCACCCGCGCGCACATGGTGCCATAAGGGCCGCTTTCGATGAGGATGGCCTTGCGGCCGGCGGACTTGACGGCGCGATAGGCAGTCATGCCTGCCGTGCCCGCGCCGATGATGGCGACGTCGGTTTCCAGAATGTTCATGAGGGCTCCTCGGCAAATACCGGGCCCGGACGGCCCGGGGTCTGTCAATAGGCCAGGGCCTGCCAACAGGCCCTAGCTGCCGGTCCACTCGGTGATGAAGTCCCGGTAATCCGGCCGCTGGGGCGGCTCGGATAAAGCAATAGGCGTGCCAATCGCCAGATAGCCCATGAAACGATATTCGAGCGCGTCGAAGCCCAGGGCCTCGGTGACCTCTTCGACATAGGTACCCAGCCCCGTGCTCCAGTATGCGCCGTAGCCCAGCATGTGGGCGGCGATGAGCATATTGGTCACAGCCGCCCCGGTGGCCAGCATGCGCTCGTCTTCGGGTATCTTGGTATTGCTGGTGTCCATGCGGCAGGCCAGGGCCACCAGCAAGGGCACCTTCTTGAGCCAGTCGCGCGTGGAGGTTTCTTTCTGGGTCGTAAGGGGCAGGCCGGCGCGCTTGATGGCGCCGATGGCCAGTTCGCCCAATTGCTGCACGGCCTCGCCCCGGATCAGCGCGAAGCGCCAGGGGCGCAGGCGGCCGTGATCGGGCGCCGACATGGCCGCCTGCAGGATCTGGGCGAGATGCTCTTCGCTGGGGCCGGGCGCCTGGACGAACTTGACCGAACGGCGGTTGAACAAATAGTCGATGGGCGCAACAGACATCACCATTCCTTATAAAAACGTCCTGGCTGGCGGTGCCGCGACACGCCCGGACGATCAGACGGGAGCGGCCGCGGCGACCATCAATGCCTTCATGTCGCGCACAGCCTTTTCGAGTCCGTCGAAGACGGCACGAGCAATTATGGCATGACCGATGTTCAGTTCGGCGATTCCGGGCAAAGCGGCGACGGCCGTGACGTTCTCGTAGTGCAGCCCGTGGCCGGCGTTGACCCGCAAGCCGAGCTGGATGCCCTGCGCCACGCCTTGCCGCACGCGCTCGAGCTCCGCCTGCATGTCGGGGCCGGCGGCTTCGGCGTAGGCGCCGGTGTGCAGTTCGATGACGGTGGCGCCGCTGCGGCCGGCCGCTTCGATCTGGCGGGCGTCCGGATCGATGAACAGCGAAACGCGTATGCCCGCATCGTGCAGCCGGTTCACCGCGTCGCGCACACTGTCGAAACGGCCCGCGACGTCGAGCCCGCCTTCGGTGGTCAGCTCATCGCGCTTCTCGGGCACCAGGCAGACGTCCTGGGGCTTGGCCTTGCACGCCAGTTCGAGCATCTCGGGCGTGATGGCGCACTCCAGGTTCATGCGCGTGCGCAGCTTGGCGCGTATGGCGGCCACGTCGGCGTCCTGGATGTGGCGCCGGTCTTCGCGCAGATGCAGGGTGATGAGGTCGGCGCCGGCTTCTTCCGCCAGCACGGCGGCGCGGACCGGATCCGGATAAGTGGTAAGGCGCTGCTGGCGCAGCGTCGCCACATGATCGATATTGACGCCCAGCTCTATCATTGCGCCTGCTCCGCCGCGCCCACCGTGGGGGTGGCCTGGGCGTCGGCCGCCACGCCGGTGTGCTCGACCCAGCCGCCGCCCAGCGCCTTGTAGAGCTCGACGCGATTCAACAGCGAATTGAGCCCGGTCTGCAGGAACTGCCGCTGCGCCGAATACAGGTTGACCTCGGCCGTCTGCACCTGCAGGAAGCTGTCGATGCCCTCTTCGTAGCGCAGTTTGGCGATGTTGAGCGATTCGGCGGTGGAGTCTTCGAGCGAACGCAAGGCTTCGAGCTGGCTGGCGAAGGTCGCCTCGCCGGCCAGTGTATCGGCCACTTCGCGGAACGCCACCTGCACCGCTTTTTCATATTGCGCCACGGCGATGTTCTTGCGCGCCTCGGCCAGGTCGAGGTTGCCGCTGACGCCCCCCGAGAACAAGGGAATGGTCAACTGGGGCGAATAAGTCCAATACCGATTGTCCGAGCTGAACAGGCCGCCGAGCTGCGGACTGGCGAAACCCAGCAGCCCGGTGATCGAGATATTGGGAAAGAAAGCGGCCCGCGCGGCGCCGATGTTGGCGTTGGAGCCAATCAGCGCATGTTCGGCGCCGATGATGTCGGGCCTGCGCGTCAGCAGGTCGGACGGCAGCCCGACCGGTATGGAAGGCAGCAGTTGGTCCTTGCCGAACACTTCCGCCTTGGGCAGGCTCGCCGGCGGCTGCTGCCCCAGCAAGAGCAGCAAAGCGTTCTGCGCCTGCGCTTCCAGGCGGGTCAGTTCGGCGATGTCGGCGCGTATGCTGTCGAGCTGGCCGCGCGCCTGGTTCAGGTCGAGGGCGCCGGCCACGCCCGCATCGAATCGCCGCTTGACGATGTCGTAGGAGCCCTGGCGCGAAGCCAGCGTCTTGCGGGCCAGGTCCAGCTGCTGCTCGGCCGCGCGCAGGCTGAAATAGGCCTCGGCCACCTGGGCGACCAGGGTGATGTGCACCGTGCGCCGGGCTTCCTCGGTCGCCAGGAATTGCTGATAGGCGGCCTCGGTCAGGTTCTTGATGCGGCCGAAGAAGTCGAGCTCGAAGGCGGTGATGCCCACGCCGGCCTGGTACACCCGGCTGACGCTGGGCGCGTCCTGGCCCATGCGCAGCGCCTCGGGATTGCGCGTGACCTGGGCCAGTCCGCCCACGCCGAAGGTGGGAAAGCGCTCGCTTTGCTGGATGCCGTACTGGGCCCGGGCCTCTTCGACGCGTTCGACGGCGATGCGCAGGTCGCGATTGTTCTGCAGCGCGATCTCGATCAGGGCGAGCAATTGCGGATCGCGGAAGAACTCCCGCCATCCAAGGTCGGCCGATGAAGCCGTCGTGTGCTGCCCGGATGCGGCCCCCTCGCCATACGAAGGGTACTGGGCGGGAACCGGCGCCTCGGGGCGCTCGTACTTGGGCGCCAGCGAGCAGCCGGCCAATATCAGCGCGGTCAGCGTCGGTAAAGCGGTGATACGGAAAACGCGTCGACTCATGCTTGATCCCCGTTCTTGGAACCGGGCTCCGATTGGTTGTCGTCAATGTTGTGATGCACGGACGTCAGGGGCGCCATATGCGCATTGGTCAGCTTGGGCTTGGTCTTGAAGAAGCCCAGCACGACCACGAAGAAGGTGGGCACGAAGATCATGGCCAGCGGCGTGGCGGCAAGCATGCCGCCCAGCACGCCCAGGCCGACCGCGTTCTGGCTGGCCGCGCCCGCTCCGGTGGCCAGGGCCAGCGGAATCACGCCCATGATGAAGGCGAAGGACGTCATCAGGATGGGACGGAAACGCAGGCGTGCGGCCTCCACCGTCGCGTCGATGATGTTGCCTCCCAAGGCGTAGCTGTCTTTGGCGAATTCGACGATCAGGATGGCGTTCTTGGCGGCCAGCCCGATCACCGTCACCATGCCCACCTGGAAATACACGTCGTTGGGCATGCCCAGCGCCGAGATCAGGCCCACGGCCCCCAGCATGCCCAGCGGCACCATCAGCATGACGGAAAGCGGAATCGCCCAGCTTTCGTACAGCGCCGCCAGCACCATGAACACCACCAGCATGGCCAGGGAAAGCAGAATCACGGATTGCGCGCCGGCCTGCTTCTCCTGGTACGAGAGCCCCGTCCATTCGTAGCCGAAGCCATTGGGCAGTTGGGCGATCATGGCTTCCATTTCGGCCATGGCCTCGCCGGTGGAATAGCCGGGCGCCGCCGAGCCGCCTATGCGGATGGATTCATAGCTGTTGTAGCGCACGACCTGGACGGGGCCCTGCGTCCATTCCGCCGTCACGAAGGAGGACAGCGGCACGGCCTCGCCATTGGCGTTGCGCGACGTGAGCTTCATCAGGTCGTCCGGCGACATGCGGTGCCGCTGGTCCGCCTGCACCCAGACGTTCTGCATCCATCCCATGTTGGGGAACTTGCCCACATAGCTGGACCCGACGGCCGTGGCGATGAGCGCGGACGCCTCGGCGAAATCGACTCCCAGGGCGGCCGCTTTCTGGCGATCGATCTTCACGTTGAGCTGGGGACCGGGCCCGAGGCCGGTGACGCGGGTGTCGACCAGCTTGGGATTCTGCATGGCCATCTGCAAGAGCTGCTGCGTCGCGGCCTGCAGGGCATCATGGCCCAGTCCGCCGCGGTCCTGCAGACGCAGGTCGAAGCCGGCCGCGTTGCCCAGCGAGGAGATCGCCGGCGGCACGATGGCAAAGACCATGGAGTCGGGCAGGCCGAACAGCAGGTTCTGGTTGGCCTTGTCCGCCACCGCCTGAGCGGAGTTCTCCTGGCCCTTGCGTTCGGAAAAGTCCTTGAGCGGCACGAAGGCGATGGCGGCGTTCAGGCCGCTGCCGTTGAAGCTGAAGCCCTGCACCGAAATGATGTTCTGGGTCTGGGGCTGCTTGAAGAAATAGTCTTCGACCTTGCGTATGGTTTCCTGCGTGCGATTGGCCGTCGAGCCCGAGGGCAGCTCTATATTGACGATGGCGTAGCCCTGGTCTTCCTGGGGCAGGAAGGACGTGGGCATGCGGAAGTAGAGGAAGCCCAGCACGACCGCCAGCAGCACGTAGATGATCATGACGCGACCGGTGCGTTTCAGGCTTTTTCCGACCCAGCCCTCGTAGCGGCGCGTCACCCGGTCGAACTTGCGGTTGAACCAGCCGAAGAAGCCGCGTTTTTCTTCGTGATGCCCCTTGGGGATGGGCTTGAGGATGGTCGAGCACAGCGCCGGTGTGAACGTGAGCGCCAGAAAGCCCGAGAACAGGATGGACACTGCCATCGCCACCGAGAACTGGCGATAGATGACGCCCACCGATCCGCTCATGAAGGCCAGGGGGAAGAACACGGTGGCCAGCACCAGCGTCATGCCGACCACCGCCCCGCTGATCTGGGGCATGGCCTTCTTGGTCGCCTCTTTGGGCGACAGGCCGTCCTCGACCATGATGCGCTCGACGTTCTCGACCACCACGATGGCGTCGTCCACGAGAATGCCGATGGCAAGCACCATGGCGAACATGGTCAGCACATTGATGGAGAAGCCCAGCGCCAGCATCACCGCCAGCGCGCCGAGAATGGCGATGGGCACCACCAGCGCGGGGATCAGGGTGTAGCGCACGTTCTGCAAAAAGATGAACATCACGATGAACACCAGCACCATGGCCTCGACCAGCGTGTGCAGCACCTGCTCGATCGAAGTCTCGACATAGGGCGTGGTGTCGTAGGGAATCGCGTACGTGACGTTATCGGGGAAGAACTGCGACAGCTCGTCCATTCTCGCCTTGATGCCTTCGGCCGTCGTCAGCGCATTGGCGCTGGGCGTAAGCGACACGGCGAAAGCCGCTGTCGGCTTGCCATTGAGCCTGGCGCCGAACTGGTAAGAGTCGGAGCCGACCTCCACCCGCGCGACGTCCTTGACGCGCACCGATGAGCCATCGACGTTGGAGCGCAACACAATGTTCTCGAATTCTTCGACCGAGGACAATTCGCCGTTGAGCAGGATGGGAGCGGAGACGCGCTGGTCCTCCGGGTTGGGGGGAGAACCGAGAATGCCCGCCGAAATCAAGGAATTCTGATTGGCGATCGCTGCATTCACCTCCGCCATGCTCAGATTGAAGCCGGTGAGCTTGTCGGGATCCACCCACACGCGCATGGCGCGCGGCGCGGCAAAAAGCTGAAACTTGCCGACCCCGGGCACACGCGCAATGGCGTTCTGCACGTTGCGGGTAATGTAGTCGGCGAGTGCGGTCTGGTCCATTGAGCCGTCGGTCGACGACAAAGTCAGCACCATCAGAAAATTAGGATTGCTTTGCTCGACTTTCAGGCCCTGCTGCATCACCGCGGCAGGCAGGCTGGCGCTGATGTTCGAGATCCGGTTCTGTACATCGACCTGCGCCAAGTCGGGATCGGTGCCGGGAGCGAACGTGGCGGTGATCTCGGCGCGGCCGTACGAGTCGCTGATCGACTCGTAATACAGCAGGCCCTTGGCGCCGTTGAGCTCGTTTTCGATGAGGCTGGATACAGACTGCGCCACATCCTTGGCCGACGCCCCGGGATAGGTAGCGTTGATGGTTACCGACGGCGGCGCCACTTCGGGGTACTGCGACACCGGCATATTGGGGATCGCCAATAAACCCGCCAATGTGATGGCCAGCGCCACCACCCAGGCGAAAATCGGTCGTTCGATGAAAAACTGTGGCATGTGTGCTCGCTATAAAAGCATTGATTTCGCGGGCCGGCCACGGCCCGCTGAGACAGTTCTTGCGGCGGGGACTATGCTCATGAACCAGCGGCGGGGGCCTGGCCCGCGCCTTCGCCCGCCTGGCCGGCGGCCTGGCCATCCTGGCCCGGAGCTTGTCCGCCCTGCCCCGGCTGCTGTTCGCCCTGGCCGGGCTGCTGCCCGGCTGGTCCCGCTTGACCGGGCTGGCCGCCCTGGGCGCCCTGATTCGGGTTCCAGGGTATGGGCTGAACCGGCGCCCCCGGACGGATCTTCTGGAAGCCCTCGACCACGACGACGTCGCCGGCCGACAGCCCCGAGGTGATCAGCCATTTGCCGTCTATGGCGGCGCCGGTGGTGACCGGCGTGGCCACCACTTTGCCTTCCTTGATCACCATCAGGGCGCCCTGGCCGTCGGCCGTGCGCTGCAGCGCCTGCTGCGGCACGAGCAGCGCCTTCTGGTCCACGCCCTGCGCCACGCGGACTCGCACATACATACCGGGCAGCAGAATTTCGTCAGGGTTGGGAAACTCGGCGCGCATCACGACCTGGCCCGTAGTGGGATCGACCGACACGCCCGAAAACAGCAGCTTGCCGGGATGTTCGTACTGAGTGCCGTCCTCCAGCACCACGGTGGCCTTGGCCGAATCTTCGCCGGCACGCTCCAGCGTTCCGGCGGCGAGGGCCTTGCGCAGCTGAGCCAGTTCCGACGTGGGCCGCGTGACGTCGACATACACTCGGTCGAGTTGCTGGACGGTGGCCATTTGCGTGGCGTTGGTGCTGCTGACGAGCGCGCCTTCGGTGACCATCGCCTGGCCGATGCGGCCGTCGATGGGCGACGTGACCTTGGTATAGCCCAGGTTGATGTCGGCCGATTGCAGCGCGGCCTTGCCGGCGGCGATGGCGGCCTCGGCCTGCGCGGCGGCGGCCACCGCATTGTCGTATTCCTGGCGGCTGACGGCGTTGGCATCGATGAGCTTGGCGTAGCGCCTGGACAAGGTGCGCGCCGCCTGGGCATCGGCCTGGGCCTGCTTGAGCTGCGCTTCCGCTTGCGCCCGCGCCGCTGCGTACGGTGCGGGGTCGATGGTGAACAGCAGTTCGCCCGCCTTGACGTCGCTGCCCTGCACGAAGTTGATTTCTTCTACGATGCCCGTCACCCGGGCCCTGATCTGGGCGTTCTTGATTGCATCGACGCGGCCCGGCAGTTCGGTGGTGATTTCGGCCCGCGCGGGCTCGACCGTGACGACACTGACCGGCACCTTCATGTCGCCTTGCTGCCCCTGAGGTTCGTCGCCGCATGCTGCGAGCAGCACCAGCGATGAAAGAAGGAGAATTCGGGCTTGCTGCCCGCCGGGCAGACGAGAAATGCGCATTAACGGCTCCTGGAAGGAAACTGCGCCGAACGGCATGGTGCCGCGCCGGCTGTGTAATTTTTGGTAAACGGTGAGTATAAAACGAAAGTCAGTCTCATTTGACGATCAAAACTATTTCAGTCCTTTACATGTGCACGCGCTAGCCGCGCATCGGCGGCGGTCATATTTCTGACATGAAAATGGACGGCCAAGGCAAAGGCGGCGGGCTGCTGCGGCGACGCTCAGCCCAGCAGCAAAGCGTCATCCGAGACGGCTTCGCCGCGTACACGCTCGAAAATCTCGAGCAGATGCGGCACGTCGAGCCGGCTGCGCTCTTCGCCCGAGACGTCGAGCACCACCCGCCCCTGATGCAGCATGACGGTGCGGTCGCCGATGTCGAGCGCCTGACGCATGCTGTGCGTGACCATCAATGTGGTCAGCTTGCGCTCGGCCACGATGCGCCGGGTGATTTCCAGCACGAAAGCGGCCGTTCGAGGGTCCAGCGCCGCCGTGTGCTCGTCCAGCAGCAGAATGCGCGAAGGCCGCAAAGCCGCCATCAGCAGGCTGACTGCCTGCCGCTGCCCGCCCGAAAGCAGGCCGATCCGGTCTTGCAGCCTGTCCTCCAGGCCCAGGCCGAGTATGGACAGCCGTTCGCGGAACTCGTCGCGCATGCCCCGCCCTATCGCCCGCCCCAGACCGCGGCGAGCCCCGCGGCTATAGGCAAGCGCCAGGTTTTCTTCGATGGTGAGATCTTCGCAAGTGCCCAGCAAAGGGTCCTGGAAGACGCGCGCCACCATCTCGGCGCGGTTCCACACGGGCATGCGCCCCACTTCGGCGCCGTCGATCGTGATGGACCCGCGGTCGAGCGCGGCTTCGCCCGATATGGCGTTGAGCAGGGTGGACTTGCCCGCGCCGTTCGAGCCGATGACCGTCACGAACTGGCCGGTCGGTATTTCCAGCGACAAGCCCCGCAGCGCGCGTGTCTCGATGGGCGAGCCGGCATTGAAGGTGATGTGCAGTTCATCCGCCTTGAGCATCGGCGCCTCCTTGAACCCCGCGGGGCCGTACTGATGCCGGGAAGCTCATTTCGGCCTCCGTTCACGCAAGCGCTGGCGCAGCAGCGGCACGACCAGGAAGATGGTGACGAGCACCGCGGTGATCAGATTCAGATCTTGGGCCTGCAGGCCGATGAAGTCGGCATTGAGCGCCAGCGCGACGAACAAGCGGTACAGCACCGCCCCCAGCACCGCCGCCGCCGTCATGATGACAAGCCGGCGCGAGCTGAACAGGCTTTCGCCGACGATGACCGCCGCCAAGCCGATGACGATGGTGCCTATGCCCATCGAGATGTCGGACACGCCCTGCGACTGCGCGAACAGGGCGCCCCCCAGCGCGCACAGCGCGTTGGACAGGGCCAGGCCGGCCAATACCATGACGCCGGTCGCCACTCCCTGCGCCCGCGCCATGCGGGGGTTGGACCCGGTCGCGCGCAGCGCCAGGCCGGCCTGCGTGCCCAGATACCAGTCGAGCGCGAACTTGACCGCGGCCACCGCCGCCAGGACAAGCAGCGGCCGCAGGATGTAGTCGGGCATGGCCTCGCTCATGAACAGGGAAAACACCGTGGGCTCGGTGATCAGCGGCACGTTGGGGCGGCCCATGATCCTGAGATTGATCGAATACAGGGCGATCATCATCAGGATGCCGGCCAGCAGGTCCATGATCTTGAGCCTGACGTTGAGCCATCCGGTGACCGCCCCCGCCAGCCCGCCGGCCAGGGTGGCGACCAGGGTGGCCGAGAACGGCTCCCAGCCCGCCACGATCAGCGTCGCGGCCACCGACGCGCCCAGCGGAAAGCTGCCGTCCACGGTCAGATCGGGAAAGCGCAGTATCCGGAACGAAATCAACACCCCCAGCGCCACCAGGCCATAGATGAGGCCGATTTCAAGCGCTCCCCAGAGTGCGTACCACGACATGGAAGACCCTGCCTATTCGATGACCTGGGCCGCGGACTTGCGCAACTCGTCGGAAAGGGTCACCCCCTGCTTGCGGGCCGCCGTCGCGTTCAGATGCAGGGCGAGCCGGTCGCTGGTCTCGGACGGGATGTCGCCGGGCTTTTCGCCTTTCAGGATACGCACCACCAGACGGCCCGTCTGGCGGCCCATTTCGTAGTAGTCCAGGCCCAGGGCCGCGACCGCCCCGCGCGCCACGCTGGCGGTGTCGGAGGCAATGAGCGGGATGCGCGCGTCGTTGCCCACTTTGGCCAGCGATTCGTAGGCCGACACCACATTGTTGTCGGTGTTGGTATAGATGACGTCCACCTTGCCGACCAGGCTGCGCGCCGCGGCGCCCACGTCGACCGTGCGCGGCGCGCTGGCCTCGACCAGCGACATGCCCATGGTGGGCAGCAGTTCGCGCATCTGCTCGACGACCGAAGCCGAATTGGCCTCGCCCGGGTTGTACACCATGCCGACCTTGCGCGCATCGGGCACCAGCTGCTTGATGACCTCGACCTGGCGCGCCAGCTCGAGCCGGTCGGACACGCCGGTGACGTTGGTGCCGGAAGCCTCGAAGGACGGCACCAGTTGCGCCGCGATCGGGTCGGTCACCGCCGAATACACCACGGGAATGGTCTTGGTGGCGGCCACCACGGCCTGCGCCGACGGGGTGGCGATGGCGACGATGACGTCGGGTTGGTCGCCGACGAACTTGCGCGCGATCTGGGTGGCAATGGCGGTATTGCCCTGCGCGGTCTGGAACTGCCACTGCAGCCCTTTTTCTTCGGTATAACCGGCCTCGGACAAGGCCTTCTTGACGCCGTCCTTGATCGCATCGAGCGCCGGATGCTCGACGATGCTGGTAACGGCCACCGACTGGGCATGCGCGGGCCCCGCCATGGCCGAGCACAGCGCCACGGTGCACAGGGCGGCTTTCAGCAAGCCCTGGGCAAGCCCCCGCGCCGCATGCAACGGCTTGCCGTTCGATTCGTTCAAAGCACTCTTGGCCGGCAGCGTCCACTTCATTGAAAAACCCCTAATATTCGTTGTCGTCGAAGACAAAAAACCATATTGTCGAAGACAGAAAATAACAAGCCCCGCGCGTCTCCATGCAACTGTACATCAGCCCGCCCCGGTCGGCCATGCGTGCGCGCGGACGCGCCGGCCGTGTGCCTCCGGCGCGCACGGCCTTGCCATGGCCGTCAGCGGCGCCGTGGCGCTATTCGTCGCCCGCGCGAAGTTGCCCCAGTAAATGCCTGGCCCATCGCACGGCGGGCAGGCCGCAGGCTTTTTCGACCTCGGCGGCCCGTTCCAGCAACCTGCCGGTCGTGGTTTCCAGCACCGGACCTCGGAAGGCCAGAATCACCCGGTTGCCGGCATCGATTTCGGGCAGCTCCAGCACGGGGCCGCCGAACGCCTCGCGGATGTTGGCCAGATTGCGCGGGAAGCTCTCATGGTTGCCGAACAGGTTCACGGCCATGACGCCGCCTTCGGGCGACAGCGCCCTGTGGCAACCCTGGTAGAACTCGAGCGACTCGCGCACCGGCCCTTGCGCCTGCGCGTCGTACAAGTCCACCATCAGCGCCACGTAGCGGCCGATGTTGTGCGGCTTCTCGAGCCACAGGGCCGCATCGACGTGGTCGATGTACGAGCGGTCGTTGGAGGGCAGGCGGAAGAACGCCCTGCACATGGCCGTCACGGCGGGGTTCCACTCGGCCGTCTCGACGTTGGCGGGCGTGTGCTTGAGCGTGAACCGCAACAGCGAGCCGGCTCCCAGGCCCAGTATGCCGACCGAATGATTCTTGCGAGGCTCGATGAACAGCAGCCAGGCCATCATCTGCTGGGTATAGGCCAGCACCAGTTCGGCCGGCTTGCGCACCCGCATGGCGCCCTGCACCCATTCGGTGCCGAAATGCAGATAGCGGATGCCGCTTGCCTCGGACATGGTCGGCTCTTCGTCCGACCAGGAGTCGTCGTAAGCGTTCATGTCGCGGAAAAGTCGAAGGCGGCCACGACGGGCGCGTGGTCGGAGGGCTGCTCGTTGCGGCGCGGCTGCTTGTCGATAAAGCAGCCCGTGCAATAAGGCCGCAGCGCCTCGGAAATCAGTACGTGGTCGATGCGCAGGCCGGCGTTGCGGCGGAAGGCGAAGCGCCGGTAGTCCCACCAGCTGAAGGACTTTTCTTCTTGCTCGAATTCGCGGAAGGAGTCGATCAGGCCCAGGTCGAGCAGGCTCTGGAAGGCGGCGCGCTCGGCATCGGAGACCAGAACATCGCCCACCCATTTGGCGGGGTCATGCACGTCCTCGTCCTTGGGCGCGACGTTGTAGTCGCCCAGCACCGCCAGGCGCGGGTAGCGCCGCAGTTCGTCGGCGAGCCAGACGCGCAGCGCCGCATACCACTCGAGCTTGTAGGCGTACTTCTCGCTTTCCAGCGACTGGCCGTTGGGACAATAGGCGCTGATGACGCGTATCTCGCCAATGGGACTGGGCAGCGTGGTGGCGATGATGCGCTGCTGATGATCGTCGAAGCCCGGGATATTGCATTGCTCGTCGGCGCCCGCCGCCTTCGAGATCACCGCCACGCCGTTATAGGTTTTTTGTCCCGCCCAGCATGCCTGGTAGCCCAGCTCGGTGAACGTCTCCAGGGGAAACATATCGTGCGCCAGCTTGAGCTCTTGCAGGCACAAGGCGTCGACGGGGTTGTCCCGCAGCCAGTCCAGCACTTGAGGCAGGCGTACTTTCAGGGAGTTGACGTTCCAGGTGGCAAGTTTCATGGGGCAGCTCGATGAGAAATATAAGACCGTATTACCGTGAAAGCGGGCCAGCGTATCATGGTCCGGCCGCTGCGGGCCAATCGGCGACCTGCTAACATCTCGCTTTTGGCCGCTTCGCGCAAGCGGCCGCGTTCGGCAACACTACCATGAAAGCCTTCAGCCGCATCATCCAGACGCTCGACCGGGGCGTCCTGCTCGACGTCACCATCGAAGAACTGACCTGCCGCGCCTACGTGGTGGTCAGCGACCCCGATCTCGAGCGCGTGGCCGAGTTCGTGCCCGCCAGCCAGTTCGAGGGGGACGGCGACGTCCATGTGACCGCGGTCGCCTCGGCCGACGAGGCCCGCCAGCAGGTCGAAGACCTGGCCTTCAACATGAATGTCGGCGACGCGGCTGTCTTCCTGTGCGGCGATGATTCCGCCTACGCCGCCACCCTCGAAGAGCTGGGCCAGAACCCTGTTCAGCATTGACGCCGCTTCGTTGAACAGACCCGCCCGTATCTGCTAACCTTTTTGCCTTCACTGATCTTTCGAGTCGCCATGTCGTCCTATACCGGCAACATCTTTATGGTAGTGGCCCCGAGCGGGGCCGGAAAATCCAGCCTCGTCAACGCCCTGCTGGAAAAAGACCGCGACGTCACCCTGTCCATTTCGTGCACGACCCGCGCCCCGCGCAGCGGCGAGAAGGCCGACGAGCACTACCGCTTCGTCACCGTGGACGAATTCATGGCCCTGCGCGACAACGACGGCCTGCTCGAATGGGCCGAAGTGCACGGCAACTACTACGGCACGCCGCGCGACGGCATACAATCCAGCATAGAAGAAGGACGCGACGTCCTGCTCGAGATCGACTGGCAAGGCGCGCGCCAGATACGGCGCCATTTCCCCGAAGCCGTTGGCATCTTCATATTGCCGCCATCGATCGAGGCGCTGGAATCCCGCCTGCGCGGCCGCGGCCAGGACGAGCCCCACGTGATCGCCAAGCGCCTGCTGGCGGCGGGCAGCGAAATGTCGCACGCCTCGGAATGCCAATATGTTATTATTAATCAAGAATTTAGCGTAGCGCTTGCACAGTTGGCACAAATCGTTTCAGCGACCCGCTTGCGCTATGTCACCCAGGCCGCCCGCAACGCCGATCTTTTCAGCCAGCTGGGCATCAGCAAGACACCCGTCTAACCCTTCGTTCATCTTCCACAGGACTCTCATCCATATGGCTCGCATCACCGTCGAAGACTGCCTCGAAAAAATCGACAACCGCTTCGATCTCACCCTGGCGGCAACCTATCGTGCCCGCGAACTGGCGCAAGGCCACGAATCGCGCCTGGATCCCGACAAAGACAAGCCCACGGTCATCGCCCTGCGCGAGATAGCCGCCGGCCTTACCGGCCTGGAGATGCTGCGCAAGGTTCCGACCTAAACTCTTTCAGGCGGGTGTATGGCGTTTTCGACTCTTCGCGGTGCGTCCTCCGGGCTTTTGGCGGTATTCAAAAAAGGCCCGCGCCTGCGCAAGCGCCGCAAGGCCAAAAGCCAGCCCGCCCTGCCTGCCGCGGCCGACGCCGCGCCCAACACCATCGCTTCGCTGGCGCCCCTTACCAAGATCATCAGCCAGTACCTCGACCCCAAAGACGTCGAGCGCGTCAAAGAAGCCTACCGGTTTTCAGATCAGGCCCACCTCGGGCAGTTCCGCGCCAGCGGCGAACCCTACATCTCGCATCCCATTGCCGTCACTGAAATCTGCGCGGGCTGGAAGCTCGACGCCGAATCGCTGATGGCCGCCCTGCTGCATGACGTCATCGAAGACCAGGACGTTTCCAAGTCGGAGCTTGCCGAGCGCTTCGGCTCCGAAGTGGCCGAAATCGTCGACGGCCTTTCCAAGCTCGATCGGCTCGAGTTCGCCACCAAGGCCGAGCAGCAGGCCGAGAGTTTTCGCAAGATGCTCCTGGCCATGGCGCGCGACGTGCGCGTCATCCTCATCAAGCTGGCGGACAGGCTGCACAATATGCGCACCCTGGGCGCCATGGCGCCCGAGAAACGCCGCCGCATCGCGCGCGAAACCCTGGACATCTACTCGCCCATCGCCCATCGCCTGGGCTTGAATTCGCTGTTTCGCGAACTGCAAGACCTGTGCTTCCAGGCCATTCATCCCAACCGCTACCAGGTGCTGCACAAGGCCCTGCTGGCGGCCCGCGGCAACCGCCGCGAAGTGCTGGGTAAAATCACCGAGGCGGTCAAGGTGGCCCTGCCGGCCGCCGGCATCGAGGCCGAGGTCACCGGCCGCGAGAAATCGCTCTACAGCATCTACACCAAGATGATCGAGCAAAAAAAGTCGTTCTCAGACGTGCTCGACATCTACGGCTTTCGCGTCATCGTGCACACCTTGCCCGAATGCTATCTGGCCCTGGGCACCCTGCACCAGATGTACCGGCCCGTGCCCGGCAAGTTCAAAGACTACATCGCCATTCCCAAGCTCAACGGCTACCAGTCCCTGCACACCACGCTGGTGGGGCCCTACGGAACGCCGGTCGAATTCCAGTTCCGCACGCGCGACATGGACCACGTCGCCGAAGAAGGCGTCGCCTCGCACTGGCTGTACAAAGACGACGACACCACGCTCAACGACCTGCAGAAGCGCACCCATCAATGGCTGCAATCGCTGCTCGACATCCAGAGCCAGACCGGCGATTCGGGCGAATTCCTCGAACACGTCAAGGTCGACCTGTTTCCCGACGCGGTGTACGTCTTCACGCCCCAGGGCAAGATTCTTTCCCTGCCGCGCGGCGCCACGCCGGTGGATTTCGCCTACGCCATCCACACCGACATCGGCAACCACGCCATCGCCTCCAAGATCAACGGCGAATATTCGCCGCTGCGCACCGAGCTTCGCAGCGGCGACTCGGTCGAAATCGTCACCTCGCCGTCGTCGCGGCCCAGCGCGCAGTGGCTCAATTATGTGCGCACCGGGCGGGCCCGCTCTGAAATCCGCCACTACCTGCGCACCGTCAAGTACGAAGAATCGGTGGCCTTCGGCCAGCGCCTGCTCAACCAGGCCTTCGACCAGCTCAACCTTCCCCACCCCTCGGCCGACGACCCCGAATGGGAGAAACTCGCCAAAGGGTCGGGCGCCAGTTCACGCGAAGAGATTCTTGCCGACATCGGCCTGGGCAAGCGCCTGGCGGCCGTGGTGGCGCGCCGCTTCGGGCCCGAGAACTCCATGCTGGCGACCACCGCCGCGGCCGTGGACGAAATCACCGCCACCACCAGTGCGCCCATCCTCATACAAGGCAACGAGGGCCAGGCCGTCCAGCTCGCGCCCTGCTGCGGCCCCCTGCCGGGCGACGCCATCATCGGCGGCATCCGCCTGGGCCACGGCCTGGTCGTGCACATGGCCGAATGCGCCGTGGCGCAGCGCCAGCGGGCCCGCGAACCCGAGCGCTGGATTCCCGTAGCCTGGGACGCCAATACGGCGCGCCACCTGTCCACGCGCCTGGACGTCACCGTCATCAACGAAAAAGGCGTGCTGGGCCGCCTCGCGGCCGAGATCAGCGACGCCGACTCCAACATCCTGCACCTCACCATGCACGACGACGACAACTCGTCCACCACGGTGCTGCACGTCACCGTCCAGGTCGACGGCCGCAAGCACCTGGCCCAGGTGATACGCGCCATGCGCCATGTGCCTCAGGTGCAGAAAATCGTCCGCGTCAAAGGCTGATTCAGGGCTCGAATGCGCCGATGAAAATCGCCGGGTCCACCCGGTTGCCGTTCAGGCTGACGTTCCAGTGCAGATGCGGCCCGGTGGCGCGTCCTGTGGATCCCACCTTGCCGATCACCTGCCCCCGCTTCACGGCCTGTCCGATCTGCACATCCGCGGCCGACAGATGGCAGTACATGGTCACCAGCCCTTGGCCGTGGTCCAGGAAGATGGTCTTGCCATTGAAGAAGTAGTCGTCCACGATGGTGACCACGCCGTCGGCCGGCGCCTTCACCGGCGTGCCCTTGGATACGGCGAAATCCAGGCCCGAATGGGCGTTGCGTTCTTCGCCATTGAAAAAACGCCTTAGGCCGAAAGGACTGGACAGCCTGCCTCCATCCACGGGGCGATCCAGCATGACATTGCTGGGCAGTTCGGGACGAAAGCGCTCATAGGCCGCGATCTGCGCCTTGTACTCGCGCTCGAAGCGCGCTTGCTGGGCCGGGTCCGGATTGACGTAGCTCTGGTTCTTGAGCTTGATGTGCTGCTCTTTGTAGCGCTTGGCCCGCACGTCGAAACCCACGCTGCGGACCCGCCCGTCCACCGTCACTTTCAGCGATTTTCCGCCGGGCGCCGTCTTCAGGTCGATGCCCGCCAGCGCCACCCATTGCTGGTCGCTGTCGCGCATCACCAGAACCGGCCTGCCCTCGTACTGCGCCGAAGGCGCAAGCTCGGCCTCGCCCAGCGGCACCACGGCCACCCCGCCCGGCACCGGCTTGTCGAGCGTGCGCGCCACATAGCCCTGGGCCCAGGCGGCGCCTGCCGCCAGCAGTGCGAGCGCCGCCGCGCAACCGCGCACCATCGCGCCCGCCCCGCGAGTCCTGAAATCAAACATGCTGCTATCCCCCGTGATTCTTTGCCGCCCGCCGCCAGAAAACCGCGAAGGGCTTTTGCACATTGCAGGCCAGCACGCCGATGAGCGCCACCGCGAAGCCCAATAGCTGGATGGGCATCAGCCGATCGCCAAACAGCAGGTAGGCCTCGATGGCGGCCAGCGGCGGGGCCAGAAACATGAGCGACGCCGCCTTGGTCGCCTGGCCGCTGCGTATGATCCAGACCAGGATCATGGTGCCGATGCCGGTCATGACGAAGGCCGTCCACAGCAGCGTCCCCCACAGCGTGGGCGACCATATCCATCGGTCCTCGCCCAGCACCCAGACGAAAAAGCCGGTGAACATCATGGTGCCGATGTTCTGCAGCAAGGCCGATACGCGGATGTCCGCCGCCGAGATCGATGTCTTCTGCAGCAGGGTGCCCAGTGTGATGGAAATGACGGCCAGAAGCGCGATGGCCAGGATGGCGGGCGTGTAGCCCGTCGCGCTGGAATCGCCCAGGGCGGGCTGGATGACCAGGAACACGCCCGTCAGGCCCAGCATGAGCCCTATCCAGATCTTGGCGGTGGGTATCTCTTTGAGGATGGGAATCGCCAGGAGGGCCGTCAGCAAGGGCTGCAGCGACCCGATGAGCGCCATCACCGCCGGAGGCAGGCCGCCGCCTATCGCCCAATAACAGCACGACAGATACAAGCCTTGCAGCAGCACGCCGGCCAGAAGATGCTTGGGAATCTCGCGCCATGCCGGCCAGGCGGCCCTGGAAAACAGGGCGATGGCGGCGAAGAACACCGAGGCGATACAGACGCGGATGAACAGGAACAGCGTGGGATCGGCATAGGGCACGATCGCCTTGCCCACAATGAAGCCCGTGGACCAGATGAACAAGAACAAGGCAATGATGAACAGCTTCATGGATATCCCGCACGCGACGACAAGCGGTACGGTAACACGTCCGGCGCCGGGCTTAGGCCGCCGGCAGGCTCAAGCCTGCAGCCTGCCGCCCTGCAGACGCAGCTGGCGCTGGCAGCGGCCCGCCAGGTCCGGGTCGTGCGTGACCATGACGAGCGTGGCCTGCCGCTCGGAAAGCAGCGAGAACATCAACTCGATGATGAGGGAGCCATTGTGCTGGTCCAGGCTGCCCGTGGGCTCATCGGCCAGCAACAGGCTGGGCTCGACGACGAAGGCCCGCGCCAGCGACACGCGCTGCTGCTCGCCGCCCGAGAGAGTGCGGGGGTAGTGGTGCAGCCGCGAGCTCAGCCCCACTCGCTCCAGGGCCTCGCTGGCCGGGCGCAGCGCCGGCCTGCCCGCCAGTTCCAGCGGCAGCATGACGTTTTCGAGTGCAGTAAGATGAGGCAGCAATTGAAAGGACTGGAACACGAAACCCACGTGGGCGGCCCGCAAGGCGGCCCGCCCTTCTTCATCCAGCGCAAACAGATCGTGGCCCAGCAGCCTGACTTGGCCGGAGGTGGGAACATCCAGGCCCGCCATCAATCCAAGCAAGGTCGACTTGCCCGAACCGGAGCTTCCCGTGATGGCGACGGCTTCGCCCTTCATGATGTCGAAACTGACGTCGGCAAGGATGTCGATCGTCCCGGACGAATCGAGCACCTGCTTGCCGAGATTTCTTACTTCTATCGAATGGACCTGACTCATGCATACCCGCTGGAGATTGTTGATCGCAAGCCTTGTCTTCCTGGGCTGGTTCGGTACCGCCCAGGGCGCAAGCCCGCAACAGGCAAACCATAACATTTTGGTGATCGGAGACAGCCTGTCGGCCGAATACGGCATCCGGAGAGACTCGGGATGGGTGCAGATCGTCCAGCAGCGGCTGCGGGACGAAGGGCTCGGCTACACGATGCGCAACGCGAGTATAAGCGGAGACACGACCAGCGGGGGCCTTAGCCGCATGCCGGCCGCGCTCGAGCAGCACAGCCCCGCCATCGTGATCATCGAGCTGGGCAGCAACGATGCCCTGCGCGGCCTGCCTCTGGACATGACGCGCGACAATCTGGCCCGCATGATCGGCATGGCCGAGGACGCGGGCGCCCGCGTCCTTCTCGTGGGCATGCAGATTCCGCCCAACTACGGGCGCCCCTATTCCGAGCAGTTCCGCAATCTGTTCATCCAGCTGGCGGAAGAACGCGATACGCGCTTCGTGCCGTTCTTGCTGAAGGGCGTGGCGCTGGACAGGACGCTGTTTCTGGACGACGGCCTGCATCCCAACGAGGCCGCGCAGCCCGTCATCGCGGATAACGTATGGGCTGAGTTGAAGCCGATGGTGACGGCGCGATAGCAAGGGATGCCTAGCAAAGACTGTCGGACCCTGCGCTTTTTGTCTGCTGGAGTTCTAAAACGCCCTCGGCGGCGGGCTCTGGGAAGCGGACGGTCGGGTGGTCCGAGGCAGCACCCTCCAACGCCCGCTTCCCAGAGCCCGCCGCCGAGGGCTTGCATTTGTGGCCTGCATAGATTGTAAAAGCCCATCCCGAGAACCATTCGGGATGGGCTTTTTTGCGGGCCTGGCGGCGAGATGCCTTACTTGAGTTGCAGCGCCACCCAAGCAGCAAACATCAGCCCTGCTGCTCTTCCGGCTGCAGGGCCTTCTCCGCTTCGGGCAGCATGCGAACCTTGGCGGCTTCGCGCATGGCCTGCAGCACGGCCGCCTGTTCGGCCATGCCCACGGCCTGGCCGATCTGGGCCGACAGCGATGCCTGCAGCATGGGGTCGGCCTGGCCCGACTTCGCGCCTTCGACACGTACGATGACGTAGCCCTGGCCGCCCTCGACGCCCACGTAGGCGGGCATGCTTTGCGTGTCGGCGCCAAAAGCCGCGTCAAGCACCGGCTTGCCCAACCCCTGGGGATCGACGCGGCTGATGGTTTGCGAGGAGCCGAAGCCCTCGGGCACATCGTTGCCGGCCTGGCCCTTGAGCGCCGCCAGGGCCTCTTCGCCCGCCTTGCGGGCCGCATCGCGCGAGCGCTCGGCCAGCAGTCGTTCGCGAATCTGGTCGCCGGCCTTCTCCAGCGGCAGCACGTGCGCGGGCGTGATCTGGTTCACCCGCACCACGACCATGACGCCCGGGGAGATCTCGATCACGCCGGAATTGTGCTTGTCGGTGTAGCTTTGGCTGGAGAACAAGGCGCGCCGCACGCGCGGGTCGTCCAGCACCTGGGCGTCGTCGCTTTGGGCCGCCGCCTTGCCCCCTTCGATGTCGGTTGCCGCCAGCAGGCGGTCGCGGGCGATGCCGTTGGCGCTGCGAACCTGCAGGCCCAGCGCCTGCGCGGCGGGCTGCAGACTGGTCTGGTCGTCGTACACCAGGTCGGTCAGGCGAGTGGCCATCTCGGCATAGCGGTCGGCGGCAAGCTGGCGCCGGATCTCGCCTTGCACTTTGGCCTTGGCCTGGTCGAAAGTTTCGCCGGCTTCGGCCTGTACGTCTTCGGCCAGAAAGACATGAAAGCCGTCCGGGCCTTCGACGGCGCCGGAGACCTCGCCCTTCTTGAGCGCAAACACGGCGTCCTCAAGAGACTGCGGCCACGACCCCTTGGTGATCCATCCGAGCCGGCCGCCCGAGCCGGCCGTGCCCGCGTCCTGGGACTCGGTCTTGGCGACTTCAGCGAATTGCGCCGGGTCGGCCGCGAGCCGCTTGGCGATCTCTTCGGCCTTGCCGCGCGCTTCGTCGCGCTGCGCCGCGCCTTCGGGCGCTTCGATGAGAATGTGGCTGACCTGCACGCGTGCAGGCATGACGTAGCGCGCCTTGTTCTGCTCGTAATAGGCGCGCATTTCGGACTCGGTGATTTCCGGCAGGCTTTGCATGGCCGCCACCTCGTCCAGCAGCAGGTAATCGGCCGACACGTATTCGGGCAGCTGCAGCTGCTGCTGGTTGGCATCGTACCAAGCCTTGACATCGGCCTCGCTGATCTGGATCTGTCCGGCGTAGTCGGCGGAGTCGAAGGCGCGCAAGCGGATGGTGCGCTGGGCGGTCAAGGCCTGCTCGACCGCCTGCGTCACCGTGGCGGGCACGCCCGCGGTGGCGCCGACGGGGCCCAGCACGCGCTGCAGCGCCAGTTCAGCGCGCTGGCCCTGTTCGAAGTCCCTGCTGCTGACGCCCATGGACGCCAGCACCTGGTTATAGCGCTGCGGCGAAAAACGTCCGTCTTCCTGCAGTTCGGGAATCGAGGCGATGGCCTCGCGCAACATGGCGTCGGAGACGCTGAAGCGTTCTTTCGAAGCCTCGTCGATGATCAGCCGCCGCTCGATGAGGGACTCGAGCAGCGCCGACCGCGCTTGCGGCGTGTCGAGGGCGGCCGCGTCGAAGGCGCCGCCCGAGCTGGCCTGCATGCGCTGCAATTGATTGCGGCGCGCCTCGTCGAATTCTTGCTGCGTGATCGCCGAGTCGCCGACGGCGACCAGGTCGTGATCGCCCGATACATAATTGGTGTAGCCGCTGACGCCGATCAGGGCGAACGAGGGCAGGATCAGGATCAGCAGCACCAGTTGCATCAGGCGCTGATGCGTACGGATAAAATCGAACATGGACGGACTCGCACACCTTGCTGTCGGCGCCGAAGGCGCCCAGCTTATATTTACGATCTATAGTAATTTGCCCCGATGGGCCGAACGCCGACCCATACGCAAGACCGGCCGGGCGCCGAAGTTTTGCAGTTTACCATCACTGGAATACTACGCTCATGTGGCCCTATCCACGAATCATCGCCCATCGGGGAGCCGGGCGCCTGGCGCCGGAAAACACGCTGGCCGCGATGCGACTGGCCGCCAGCCGCGGACTGACCATGGTCGAGTACGACGTGGCGCTGAGCCGCGACGAAGTGCCCATCGTCCTGCACGATCGCGACCTGCGGCGCACGTCGAACGGCAGCGGCAACGCCGACGCATTGAGCTTCGCCGAACTGGCCCGATACGATTTCGGCGGCTGGCACAGCGCGGCCTACGCCGGCGAACCCCTGCCCACGCTGTACTCGATCGCCGCATTCACCCTGGCCAACCGCATGCACAGCAATATAGAGATCAAGCCGCAGCCGGGCCGCGAAGCCCTTACCGGTCGCGTGGTCGCGCGGATTGCCGCAAGGCTGTGGAAGGATGCGGACGCGCCGCCCCTGCTGTCCTCCTTTTCCGAAGCCGCCCTTTCGGCCGCCCGGGACGCGGCGCCGGGACTGCCGCGCGCTCTGTTGCTCGAAGGCCCGCTTCCCTGCGACTGGCGCGAGCGCATGTCCCGGTTCGGCTGCATCGCACTGCATCTGGAGCAGGCCCGCATCGATCCGGACGTCATCCAGGCCGCGCACGGCAAAGGCTATAAAATAGCCGCCTGGACCGTCAATGACGCCGAGCGGGCGCGCCGCCTGCTTCAATGGGGCTGCGACGCGGTGTTCACCGACGCCATCGACACGCTGCCCGGCGTTCTTCAACCCACATAGGCCCGCCCTTGTTCAGCTACCGACACGCCTTCCACGCCGGCAACCATGCCGACGTGCTCAAGCACGCCATACTCGTCCACATCCTTGATCACTTCAACCTCAAGGACAACCCCTATTGGGTCATGGATACCCATGCGGGCGCCGGCATCTACGATCTCACCAGCGACTGGGCCAGCACCAACGGAGAATTCGTCGACGGACTCGACCGCCTGCTGGGCCCGGACGAAAAACCCCAGCTCATCACGCGCTACCTGGAAGAAGTCCAGCACTTCAATCCTGACGGCGTGGCCAACTTCTATCCCGGATCGCCCTGGCTGGCGCTGCGCGCGCTGCGCGACAAGGACCGCCTGCGCCTGTTCGAGATGCATCCCTCCGAAGTCGAAGTGCTCAAGCACAATCTTTCGCAGCAAGACAAGCTGGCCAGCCGCCAGACCATGGTCTACGAGGCCGACGGTTTCACCGGCCTGAAAGCCCTGCTGCCCCCGCCCACGCGGCGCGGCATCGTGCTGATCGACCCTTCGTACGAAGACAAGAACGACTACCGCAAAGTGATGCAGACGCTCAACGAAGGCCTGAAGCGCTTTGCCACCGGCTGCTACGTCGTGTGGTATCCGCTGGTGCAGCGGCGCGAGGTCGCCGAGATGGCGCGCTCGCTCGAGAAGCTCAAGCTGCCGTGGACCCACGCCACGCTGGCCGTGCGCAAGCCGGTCAAGACCGGCTTCGGCCTGCACGGCAGCGGCATGTTCGTCCTCAATCCGCCCTATACCTTGTACGAACGGCTGGAGCAGGCCCTGCCCTGGCTGGCCAAGACCCTGGCCCAGGACGACCGGGCCACGCACACGCTGAAAAGGTCCGGCTGAAGGCTTCTGCAGGACCGACGTCGCACGACGAAATCGCCCGGGACGGGAGCCTGCGGGCAGGCCGCGCTTGCATGGCCGCCATGCCGCAGGAGCTACATGAAGCGCTCGCCCTCGCGCAGATAGCGCCATTTGCCCGGCGGCAGGTCGCCCAGCACGATGCGGCCCATGCGCACGCGCTTCAGGCCCACGACCTTCAGGCCGACGAGTTCGCACATGCGCCGGATCTGGCGCTTCTTGCCCTCTTGCAGCACGAAGCGTAACTGGTCGTCGTTCTGCCATTCCACCTGGGCCGGCTTGAGGGGCTGGCCGTCCAGGCTCAGGCCGTGGTTGAGCAGCTTCAGGCCGTTGCCGGCGATACGCCCTTCGACTCTGACGAGATATTCTTTATCGATGTCCGAATTCTCGTCGATGAGCTGGCGCGCAATGCGTCCGTCTTGCGTAAGCACCAGCAGGCCCTGCGAATCGATGTCCAGGCGCCCCGCCGGAGCAAGCCCGCGCAAATGCGAAGGGTCGAAAGGAAACGGCGCGCGAGAGGGATTGTGCAGGGTGCGGGCGGTAATGAGGGACACCGCCGGACGATAGCCGCGCTCGGCTTGGGCGGACACATAACCCACGGGTTTGTTGAGCAGGATGGTGACGCGCGCGCCCTGGCGCCGCTGGGCCTGCTTGTCCAGGGTGATCTTCTGGTCCGGATAGGCTTTGCTGCCCAGTTCGGAGACCACCACGCCGTCCACGCGCACCCAGCCGCGCTCGATGTAGGCATCGGCCTCGCGCCGCGAACACAGGCCGCGCTCGGCCATCAGCTTCGATATTCTTACTTTCTCCATGGGAAATGGGACGGTCTCACTGGTAGTCTTCGGGCCTGGGCGAGTCGGTGGGGTTCGCAATGACCTTTTCCAGCTCGGCCGACATGGGCCAGTTCAGGTTGATGTTGCGCGGCGGGATGGGCTGCGTGAACCATTTTTGATACATCTGCTTGAGGCGGCCGTCTTTCATCATGGCCTTCACGGCCTCGTCGACCGCCCGCTTGAACTCGGGGTCGTTCTTGGGCAGGATCATGCCATAGGGCTCGACCGTATAGGCTTTTTCGCTGATGGCCCAGTCGCCGGCGTTGCGCGAGTTGGCCACCAGGCCCGCCAGCAGGATGTCGTCCATGAAAAAGGCCACGGCGCGGCCGCTGTTCACCGTCAGAAACGCCTCGGAATGATCCTTGGCATTCATGATGCGCATGCCGAGTTTCTGCTGCGCGTTGACCTGCGTAAGCCAGCGCAGATTGCTGGTGCCGGCCGTGGAAATCACAGTGGCGCCCTTCAGATCGGCCAGGTCCTTGACGTTGGACGACTTGAGCGAGGCGAAGCGGGTCGAGGTGACGAAGGTGGTGGGCGCAAAGCTGACCTGCTGCTGGCGCTGCTCGTTGTTGGTGGCGGAGCCGCAGCTGATGTCGACCGTGCCGTTGGCCACCAGCGGAATCCGGGTCGATGACGTGACCGACACCTCTTTGACGCTGAGCTGCTCCAGCCCGAGTTTTTCCTTGAGCGCGTCGACGATGCCGTGGCAGATGTCCATGGAATAGCCGATGGGTTTTTGCGCATCGTCCAGGTAGGAAAACGGAATCGACGATTCGCGAACGCCCAGCGTGATCTGCCCCGTGTCCTTGATCTTGTCGAGCCGGCCCTGGGCCTGAGCGGCCGCCGGCAAGGCGATCAGGGCGGCCAGCATCATGGGTAGTAGCTTCATTGTCCTTCCTTGTGTTGCGGATTGCAGCGCCGCTACAGCGCCTCGACGCCGCACTCGCCGGTGCGGATGCGTATGGCCTGCTCGACGGGCAGGACGAATATCTTTCCATCGCCGATCTTGCCGGTGCGCGCGGCCTTGACGATGGCCTCGATGGCCGATTCGACCATATCGGCGGGCAGCACCACTTCGATGCGGATCTTGGGCAGGAAGTCGACGACGTACTCGGCGCCCCGATAGAGCTCGGTATGCCCTTTCTGACGGCCGAAGCCCTTGACCTCGGTGACGGTCAGGCCGCTGACGCCGATCTCGGCCAGGGCCTCGCGCACCTCGTCGAGCTTGAATGGTTTGATGATTGCGGCGATCAGCTTCATGTGCTGGGCTCCCAAAGTGGTGTGTATGCCTGGTTTCGAAGTGCGTCAGTCGCGATAGCCGTTGGCGATGGGCATGCGCCAATCCCGGCCGAAGGCGCGAGAGGTGATCTTGGGACCGACCGCGCCCTGCCTGCGCTTGTATTCGTTGAGGCGTATGAGCCTGGCCACCTGCGCCACGGTTTCGGGTGCGTAGCCGGCTTCGACGATCTGCTGGATGGACTGATTGTGCTCGACGTAGCGTTCGATGATGCCGTCCAGAATGTCGTAGGGCGGCAGGCTGTCCTGGTCGGTCTGGTCGGGGCGCAGTTCGGCCGAAGGCGGACGCGTGATGATGCGTTCGGGTATGACGGGAGAACGCTCGTTGCGCCACCGCGACAAAGCATACACCATGGTCTTGGGCACGTCTTTGAGCAAGGAGAACCCGCCTGCCATGTCGCCATAAAGGGTGCAATAGCCCGTCGCCAGTTCGGACTTGTTGCCTGTGCTCACCACCAGGCTGCCGAACTTGTTGGACAGGGCCATGAGCAGCGTGCCGCGGATGCGGGCCTGGATGTTTTCTTCGGTGGCATCCGCCTGCAGGCCGGAGAACAGCGGCGCCAGCGCCGCGTCGAAGCCGTCGGCCAAGGGCCCGATCAGGATCTCGTCGTGGGCGACGCCCAGCGTGCGCGCCATTTCGAGCGCGTCGGCCTGGGAGATGTCGGCCGTGTAGCGCGACGGCATCATCACGGTGCGTACGTTGGACGCCCCGATGGCATCGACGGCCACGGCCAGGACCAGCGCCGAATCGATGCCGCCCGACAGGCCCAGCACGACCTTGCTGAATCCGGTTTTGGCCATATAGTCGGACAAGGAGAGCTTGAGCGCGCCGTACACCTGTTCGAGCGTGGGCGGCCATTGGCCGGTGGCGGGCTGCGAAGGCCCGCCCGCCGCGGAATAGACGCTGTTCACGGGCAGGCCGCGCTCGTCCAGTTCGACAAGCCCATAGGCCTCTTGGAAAACCGGCAGGCGCGCCCGCACCTCGCCCTCCGGATCGAGCACGAAGGAGGCGCCGTCGAACACGAGCTCGTCCTGGCCGCCGACCTTGTTGACGTAGACGGCCGTCATGCCGCGCACATGGGCGCCCACCTGCTCGAAGCGCAGCCGCTGCTTGTCGGTGCTGTAGGGAGAGGCATTGAGCACCAGCAGCACTTGGGCGCCATGCGCGGCGGCCATGGCGGGGCTGGAAGGCAGCCAGGCGTCTTCGCAGATGTTGAGCCCGAAGCGCAGGCCCTTCACCTCGAATACCTTGGGCTCCCGGCCCGTGGAGAAATAACGTTCTTCGTCGAACACGCCGTAGTCGGGCAGCTCGTGCTTGCAGTAGCAGGCCAGGACCCGGCCCTCGCCCACCACCGAGGCGACGTTGTACAGCTTGCCGTCGATGCGGCTCACGTGACCCACCACGACGCGCATTGCACTATCCAGGGCCGCCAGGTCGGCGCGCAGCTGCTCGAAGGCTGCGTCGTGCCGGCGTATGAATTCGTCGCGCAGGAACAGGTCTTCGGCCGGGTATCCGGTAAGGGTCAATTCCGGGGTCGCCAGCAGGTCGACGCCCTGCCCGTGCGCCCAGCGCGCAGCGTCTAGAATCTTGGCCGCATTCGCCTTCAGGTCGCCCACGCGGGAATTGATCTGGGCAAGACCGACTTTCACAACCGTCATTGACAAGGGACCGTGTTGAATTCAAGGAAATAAATTATCGCACGAGGTGTAAAGGCCCGCGCCGGACAGACTTAAGTCCTTCTGCTTTCCTGTTGCATTCTTGAACACTGCCGGGCTTGGCGTGATGGTCATTATTGGGTTTTAAAGCGCTGCTGGCTTTGATAGGAAGGCCGTTATTGGGTTTTAAAGCGCCGCTGGAGCAGGGGGTATTTGCGCCGGGCGGTCGGGCGGTCCGAGGCAGCGCCCTCCAACGCCCGGCGCAAATACCCCCTGCTCCAGCGGCTCAGGCTTGGGCAAGCCATACACGCCGGCGTTCTGTTGTTATGTTGCTAGTTAGCGAATCTCGGCAAGCCGCCACTGCAAGCCGTTGGGGGTGATGCCGTTTAGTCCGGGCGTTGGAGGGCGCTGCCTCGGACCGCCCGACCGCCCGGACTAAACGGCATCACCCCCAACGGCGTTTAAGAACGCAGATAGACAAATGAACCTATATCGCTGCCCATAAAACCCCATAAAACTTATGCCGCCCGCTCGCAATCCACGCAGACGCGGACTAAGAAGAGCGAGGCGGACCGGAACGCCCGGCGGCCGGCTCGGCCATCCCTGACCGAGCAGCGGCGCCTTGCAAACCATAGATGAAGTCGGCCCCGGACGGCGCCTGATACAGCTGCAGCGACAGCTCGGGCAATATGGCCAGCAGATGGTCGAACACGTCGCCCTGGATGCGCTCGTACTCCACCCAGGCGGTATTGGCCGAAAAACAGTACACCTCGACGGGAATGCCCTCGGATTCGGGCTCCATCATGCGCACGATCATCAGCATGTCCTGGCGCAACTCGTTGTGCTGCTTCAGATAGGCCAGGGCGTAAGCCCGGAAGGTGCCCAGGTTGGTCAGGCGCCGCCGATTCACCGGTTCGACCGCCAGATCGCCCAGCGCCCGATTGCTTTCCGCGATTTCGGCCTCTTTGCCCGCCAGATAGTCCTTCAGAAGTCCGAAGCGGGTCAGGTCCCGCACCTCGTCCTCGGTCAGGAAGCGCACCGTCGCCGCATTGATGCGCAAGGTGCGCTTGATGCGCCGCCCGCCCGACTCGAACATATGCCGCCAGTTGCGGTAGCTTTCCGAGAACAGCTTGTAAGTGGGAATGGTGGTGACCGTCTTGTCCCAGTTCTGCACCTTGACCGTATGCAGCGCAATATCGATGACGAAGCCGTCGGCATTGGCCTGGGGCATCTCGATCCAGTCGCCGATGCGCAGCATGTCGTTGGTGGTCATCTGCGTGCTGGCGACCAGCGACAGCAGCGTGTCCTTGAACACCAGCAGCAGCACTGCCGACAGCGCTCCCAGGCCGGACAGCATCAGCAGAGGCGACCGGTTGATCAGCAGGGAGAACACCAGAATGACGCAGATGCCCCACAGGATGATCTTGGCCAGTTCCAGATAGCCCTTGATGGACCGGGTCTGCGCCCGCGTGGTGGCCGAGTAGGTGTCCAGCCAGGCGCGAAGCAAGCCGTTCAGGGCCATGAAGAAGAACACCAGGCACACCGCCTGCAGAAAACGCGATATGGGCTCGACGTATTTCTCGGTAATGGGCAGCAAGGTGACATTGATCGTCAGGACCAGCATGGGTACCAGATAGCCGATATGGCGGAATACGCGCCGGCGATGCAGCGCCTTGGACCAGTCGTCGTGCCCTATCGCTTTCAGCATGCGACGCGTTACCGTGACGGCCACCTTGTCAGTCAGCCAGCTGGCCAGGAACACCAGCACGGCCAGGACTACCAGCCCGATCACCACCTGGGCCCAGATCGAATCGGGAATGTGATTGCCCAGCCAGTTGTCGCCCAGCCATTTGGCCATCAGATTGTTGTGTTCTACCGCAAGATCCATGTCCATGTTCAGCCCCGCATGGCAACGCCGCGCAACATCCGGCGGACGTTTCGCTGGCGTCAGGCAAACGCTTCGTACTGTACGAAAAGCCTAATACAATACCTCATTCGCGCAAGATTTCGTTACCTGCGCCTGTTTTATAATCCGCCCTTATGTCCAAAAACACCTCCCCATCCGGGCAAAGCCAATTTGCCAACAAAGCCCAGGCCTGGTCTGCGCGCTTTTCCGAACCGGTTTCCGACCTCGTCAAACGCTACACCGCCTCGGTCGACTTCGACCGCCGGCTGGCCGCGGTGGACATTCAGGGCTCTCTCGCTCACGCCGACATGCTGGCCGCCATCGGCATCATCAGCCAGCAGGACAACGCCGACATCCAGCGCGGCATGGCGCAGATCCTGCAGGAAATCGAGCAGAACGCCTTCGAATGGTCGCTCGACCTCGAAGACGTGCACCTGAACATCGAAAAACGGCTGGTGGAGCTCATTGGCGATGCCGGCAAGCGCCTGCACACGGGGCGCTCGCGCAATGACCAGGTGGCCACCGACATCCGCCTGTGGCTGCGCGCCGAGATCGACACCAGCATCGAATTGCTGCGCCAGCTGCGCCGCAATCTCGCCGGACTGGCCCTGCAGCACGCCGACACCATCCTGCCCGGCTTCACCCACCTGCAGGTGGCCCAGCCCGTCACTTTCGGCCACCACCTGCTGGCCTATGCCGAAATGTTCGATCGCGACGCGCAGCGCCTGGCCGACTGCCGCAAGCGGGTCAACCGCCTGCCGCTGGGCGCCGCCGCGCTGGCCGGCACGTCCTACCCCATCGACCGCGAGCGTGTCGCGCGAGCGCTCGGCTTCGACGGCGTATGCCGCAATTCGCTCGACGCCGTGTCCGACCGCGACTTCGCCATCGAGTTCTGCGCCGCCGCAGCGCTGGTCATGACCCACATCTCGCGGCTGTCCGAAGAGCTTGTGCTGTGGATGAGCCCGCGGGTCGGCTTCATCGACCTGGCCGACCGCTTCTGCACGGGCAGCTCGATCATGCCTCAAAAGAAGAATCCCGACGTGCCCGAGCTGGCTCGCGGCAAGACCGGGCGAGTCAACGGCCATCTCGTCGCCCTGCTCACCCTCATGAAGGGCCAGCCCCTGGCCTACAACAAAGATAATCAAGAAGACAAAGAAGGCCTGTTCGACTCGGCCGACACCATACGCGACACGCTGACGATCTTCGTCGACATGGTCAGCGGCATCCGGGTCAAACCCGAAGCCATGCGCGCCGCGGCGCTGCAGGGGTTCGCCACCGCCACCGACCTGGCCGACTACCTCGTCAAGAAAGGCGTGCCCTTCCGCGACGCCCACGAAACCGTGGCCCATGCCGTGCGCAGCTGCGAAGAACAAGGCTGCGACCTGGCCGACCTGCCTCTCGAACAACTGCAGGCCTTCCACGCCTCGATCGAATCGGACGTGTTCGACGTGCTGACGCTGGAAGGCTCTGTGGCGGCCCGCAATCACATCGGCGGCACCGCGCCCGAGCGAGTCGAGGCCGAAGCGCAGCGGGTGCTGGACGAAACCCGCTGAGCTATAAGGGCGGGGCCTCCGCCCGGCCTGTTCGAATACCCGCTTCGGCGGGCTGCGCCGACTTAGAAATAGCGCAGCAACTGCACCCAGACCCTGGGCTTGCGATCGGAATCGCTTTGCGGTTCTGAGCCCAGCCGCCACGCCGCTACGGCGCTGAGCTGCCAGCCGTACCGGGCCCAGCCAAGACTCAAGCCGGTGGCGCTCAGATCGCGGTGGTTGTCGCCCTCCGCCCAGGGCTTCTTGTTGGCGGTGACGCGGCCGTGGTCGACAAAGGCGCCCACATGCCAGGCCGGCGCAAAAGCATAGCGCAGCTCCATGCTTCCCATCCAGCCCTGGTCGCCGCTGGCCTCGCCCTGCGGATAGCCACGCACCCCGTAGGCGCCGCCCAGGCCCAGCTTCTCGGATGAATCCAGGTTCTTGCTCGCCCACTGTCCCTGCAGGCGGGTGTACAGGCTGAACCTGTCATTGAGCCGCTGCAGGCGCAGCAGCGATGCCGTCAGCTTCTGGAAATCGCCGGCTGTTTTCGCCGTAAGGTCGTCGATGGCCTGATCCAGGACGCTGCTCAGAGTCAGGCGGCCACTGCTGTACGACAACGCGAAGCTCGTCACGCCCCCGCCGCCGAAATTGTCGCGGGCGTCGCCGGTGAGCGAGGCCGTCCAGACCCTGGAGTGCTTCAAGGTGTCGAAGGCCAGCAGGTCGATCTTGTCGTGCAGGCGCTTGTAGTCGTATTGAAGCTGGCCGTACAGGCTGAAGTCGCGACTGCGCACCAGAGGCTGGATCAGATAGCCGCTGGCGATCTGTGCCCGGCCGTACGCATCCAGCACCTCGAAATCGCGCGCCAGTTCATAGCGCATATTGGAGAACGCAGCGCCCACACGCGTAGCCCAGGGCCCGACGGGAAGCTGGTAAGCCAGCCTGTAGTAAGTCTGGTATTCGTCCGTGCCCATCAGCCGCAACGTGGCCGCATCGCCCAGGCCCAGCGGGTTGTTCAGGTTGAGCGTGCCGCCCAGGCGCCACTGACCCGTATAGCGGCTGCCGTAGTTGTCCAGGTCGACCGAACCGCTTACCAGCGGACCGGGCTTCACGTTGACCAGCAGGTCGGACGCGCCCACGCTGGCGCCGGGACGCAGGGTGGCGTCCACCGACACGCCGGGCAGGTCGGACACCAGCAAGAGGCTGCGTTCCAGCGTGTCGCCGCGCACTGAACCGCCCGACTCCAGATCGCTTAGGGGCGCCAATGCCCAGCCGCCGGCACGCGACCGGTTGTCCACCGATACCTCGCCATAGCGGCCCTCGAGTACGGCGATGCGCACCTGGCCGTCGTTGACCTCCTGCGCCGGCAGATAGGCGCGCGCCAGCAAATAGCCCTGCCGGCGATAGTAGGCCGTGATGCTGGCCACGCCGGCCTGCAGCTGCGCCAGGCTCAGTTCGCGGCCCTTCAGATCGTCGAGCAGCGGCAGAAGCTGCTCGTCGCCAATGGCCTGGTTGCCGCTGAGCGCAAAGCTTTCCACCCGCGCCCTAGCGCCGTCCGAGGCCACGCCCGAATCTTCAGTGACGGGCAGCTCCAGCCGTAGACTGGAATCGGACGGCAGCGTCAGGGGCGCGGCCTCCATCTCGCGGATCGACTGCCCGGCATCGGGCGTGCCCAGAATGGATTGAGCGAACGCAGGCCCGGCCAGCGATGCCGACGCCAAGGCCAGAAGCACTCGGGACAAGCGCGGAGCGATGCGGCTTGTGGGCGCCATGTCAGATTCCTTCGGGCATGCGAAGCCCATTGTTTTCTATGTGATAAATAGATTGTGATTGCGGATCACCGGAGGCCGGGCCGGCTGTCCCATCGCCTTGTTGCTGATCGAACGCCATGGGCCCTTGCTGCAGATTCCGGGCCGACACGGTGGCCGCATGATAGGCGGGAGCCAGATCGCCCAGGTAGTCATCGATGGTGCCCGGCAGCACGACCAGTTGTCCGTCGACGAAATCCAGCACATAGTTCCCGCCCGCGGCCAGGCTGCCCTGCCTGATCGCATACGCGCCCAGGCCCTCGCCTGGATCCCGGCTCAGAACGCCGCCGAGCCGGTCGTCGAAGGCAAGACTGCCTCCCGTGATGCGCCAGGTCAGCGCCGGGTCGGCCTGGCCAAAATATTTGCTTTGATCGTCGGCCGTGACTACGATGGGGCGGGGGACGATGCTCAAGGCCGCGCCCGAGAAATCGGTGATTTTGTAATTGGCGTTGCCCAGGCTGCCCAACCCGATCGCATAACTTCCCACATTCTCGCCGCCCGCCCGCGCCAGCGCGCCGTTCAGGCCATCGCCCGCCACCAGGCCCTGCCCGCCTACGGTGTAGCTCAGCGAGGGGTCGGCATTGCCGTAGACCTTGCCCTGGTCCTGGGCCGAAATAGTGATGGTGCGCCGGTCGATGCGGCCGACGTCGGCTGATGCCGAGGCATTGATCCGATAGCCATAGATCTTAGCGCCGCTATCGGCCTCATAGGCCTCCGTAATTCGCAGACCATCAACCGTTACGGTTTTGCCTGTAGCGGCGTTCTGGTCGCTGTAGCGCCCTTTCGTAGGCTTGGAAAACGCGACGTGGTCACCTTCCTGCAGGCCGGCCTTCAGCACATAGTTTGAATCCGTAATGGTGGCGGCGTCTGTGCCGTCATAGGTTTTGGCAACAGATCCCTGCAAGCCCACATCGAGCACCGGCGCCAAGGTATACAACACGCCATTGCCTTGACCCAGCACAGCGCTGCTTCCGTAGCGGGCGTTGTATTGCTTGAAGTCGTAGGCCAGTCCGTCCAGATTGGTTTGCGCGGGGCCCTGCGACCAGACGCGCCAGCTTCCGTCGTTGGCCTGCAGGGCATCCGCACCCATCTCGTTGCGAAACGCGCCGGCGCTGACCAGGTCAATGTCGCCCTTCCCGACAACGCGAACCACTCCTGACGGCGGGGCCGTCATCGTAGGCCCAAAGGGCGGAATCAGAACCAGGTCGCCCGCCGTCGTGCGAATGAGGATGTTGCCGTCACCCGCGACAGTGGCCTCTTCCACCTCCAGCCGTTTGCCATTGACTAGACTCAGCCCACTCCGCGCCGACGCGACGAGATTATCGATCTGATGCACGCCCTGGTACAGCGCGATCGCTCCATCGTTGCTCCTT
>Ga0180220_1000607_pt1 | contig 36052 bp, 53 predicted proteins | sample eDN5th37CBELigBY_FD_151335 | JGI IMG/M metagenome (GOLD analysis project Ga0180220, IMG submission 151335) | Enriched backyard soil microbial communities from Emeryville, California, USA - eDNA 5th pass 37_C BE-Lig BY (version 2) (version 2) | ecosystem: Environmental > Terrestrial > Soil >... | reverse complement strand
GCGCAGCTTCGCGACAATCTCTTCCGGCTTGTGCTTCTTCTGGGGCATTCCAAAGTCCTCTCCAAGGCTCAATAGCCTAACTCAATGAGGACCACTTTTCAGGGGGCAGACCAGTAGGTGCTGCTGCCTTGACACAATTTTTGCCCTTAGAATGGTGTCTCGCTCGCCAAGCTCAGCCGCGGATGATGTCCAGTATTCGGTAGCCAAGGTATCGAGTTGGTCAACCATCGAGAGCATAGACGCCAAGTCATCGTCGCGGGACGCCTCACGAAATTGGCTCCGACGCACGTAACCTTTCACCAATTCCGCAAAAAAATTGGCGAGTAACGCGCCTACGCCGGCGGCAATCAGAGTTTGAACAACAGATGCTATCGAGTCAGTGTCCAACTTGGGCCCGGTTCGCTTTATCTACGTAGTCCCAGATCATACGTACATACGCCTCAAAAGCCGGACCAGCAGCAATATGTAAGCTTTTTCGAACCTCTTCAGCCGAGAACCCTTCTCGTATCAAGCCACCAAATGCCTCCTCCAGGAAAGAAGGGGGGTAGCCACTTGCGCCGTCCAAGACGATACGCACTTGGTCATGGGTTTTGAGAACCGGCATAAGGTAATCCTCTCGGAACTCCTGACCGCTTCCCTTTCCATGTCTACGGTAACGTCCTCCAGGAAAGGGGAAGAGGTCTGCAACATTAATAGTTCGCATGGCCTTCATCCTCGATGCTATCCGTAAAAACGTCCGACGGCAGGCTCCACTCTATAAGTGTGCCACCAATATGTGACGGCAACCCGTTCGTGACAATCCTGTCATTATGATGATGCGTGATTTCGGCACGCCCACTGATGATCCGCAGGTACCCAGTCTCAGAGCCGCGGACAACATCCGCCATGCGCTTCAACCCCAGTCCGCGATGTTCAAGCCCTGTGCTGGTGCGCCCGACTTCAAAGGCTGCTTTCAGCATGTGCGCATCATCGGAAATGAGGCCTCCTGTACCTGCAGATACAGCTGAGAGAATACGTTCCCATAGTGGACCTTTCGGAAGAGTGAACGGGATGCCAGCGCCTTGATCGAAAATGAAGAACCGTAGGCGACCTGCTGCCATGTCAAGGCAACTCGCGCCCCACCAACGATGCCCGGCAAATGGGTGATCAGGTTCATATTCACTTGGATAAGCGTGAGCTATCGCGTTTTCAGCAGCCTCCATCAGCCCTTCAAAAACCTGTGGGCGGCTTGTAAAGCCAGCTAGCGATTGAGCAAAGTGAACTTGCAACTCGTTGATTTTCTCACCGTCAAAACTTTCACCAGATTCCAACTGAGTAAGCGTTACGGTATCAGTCCAGGTGTCACGTCCGCGAACGGCTCCGATTTGAAGAAGATCAAAAACTCCCAAATCATCCAGTAGGCTTCTAACTTCCGGAGACCAGAGATGAGAGTTGCGCGGCCTAAGGCGCGTCTTCCTTATCAAAGACCATCGGTGAAACTCTGCTGAAAGAACTATCGCGACCGGTACCGAAAGCTCCTTTACCGGGACTAAGTCTACATAAATTCTCTTATTCTTACCGTTCTCATGAAGGGCCTCCGAGCGAAAACGGTCCAAAAATGCGATAGTCTCTCTGAAGTTCTTCGAAAAACTTAATATTGCTGGGGGGCTTATTCTGATTTCAACACTAGCGGCGTGCTTCCTCCCTCGCCTCAGGACGGTACGCCGCCATCTGAGCCGTGCACATCGCTGATTCCGTGCTTTTTGATCGAAAGATTGATACTTCAATTTTAAGCCCGCCCGCCAAGGTGCAGATAGCAAAGATTGGCAGGCGAGTCAGCCACATGACGAATCTTACGGTGGCGGCCTGCCCGTCATCGCGTACCAGGCCGAAGCAGCGCCGGCCGCCGCAGCGAGGATCATTTTTCCAACCGTCCAAAGCCCTTGTCCGAGCTTTCCGGCAAAGATGACGCGGTCCCGCACCCGCTCCAGTTCGACCGTGGTCGGTTTGATCCCCTCGACCGAGCGCTCAAGCCCGTCGAGCCGGTGCTTCATATTGATGATCTCGATCCGGGTTTCTTCCTGCGCCTGGTAGCCACGGCGCCGGCTTTCCGCTGCCTCCTTGCCCTGGTCGACGAGGGTCGCAATGGCAGCCACTAGCGCCTTGATCTGCTCTTCCAGCCGCACTTGGCGCTCGGCAATTGTTTCTCTGGTCAAAGCGGCCTCCGGACAACGGCGACGAGGATTATTGCCAGCAGGATCACGCCGGCGCACAGGACGGCATCAGCTATTTCCGGCACCACACGTCCCTCGCTGCATTTGCCCGTCTCGCCTCAAGCACCGTCTGGGCGCTATCCTTGCTGGTTGAATAGGTGACGACCGGCCAGACGGCGCATTCAGCGCGTGTTGTCGCGATTGTTGGGGTCTGACTGCATCCCGCCATCGTCAGGCCGCACAGCACGGCCAGCAGCGGCAGCGCGCTCGATATCCTTGATATGTTCAGCATAGCTGTCCCTTTCACTCGCTGCCTGCCTGTCACGTTCCCGCAGCGCGCCGGATGCACGGCCGCGGAGGTAGGTCGCGATGATGGTGAGGATGCCGATGCCGGCCGCGATCAGATAGCCGCCGGCATCGGATATGAGGGCGGTGAGCAGACCGGTCATGTTCGCCATCCAAGGCGCTTGGCGAGCAGGTAAAAGCCCTCGGTGCCCACCCACACGATGCCGCCTGCAATGATCTCAAATGCGGCATCACTGGCTGGATCGTTGAACACCTGGTCGACGGTATCGAGGCTGACCCAGCCACGGCCGATGAGAAAACCCGCCGCGACGCGGGCGACGATACGAAGAAGGGGCCCCATGTCAGGCTCCTTTGCCGAAAAGCTTGGTGAAGATTGCGAGGATGACGGCCCAAAAGCCGCGCGCTGGCGCCGGCTGGCGCGCGGATGCCTGCGGCTCGGGCCCGGCCGAAGGGGATTGCCGATCCACGCCATACCCTTCCGCCAGCAGAAGCGCGTTGAAGGCCTTGGCGTAGCCAGCAATGAGATCGGCCCGATCCGTACCGTTCACGATCCGGCGCGCCCACGTGTAATCGCTCCTGGTCAGGGTGATGTAGTCGGACAGCTTCTTGCCCGTGAACCAGCCGTCGCGCATGCCCAGAACGAGGATTTCGGCAGCAATGGCCGGCTCCAGTGCCTTCGACGGATTGCCGACCAGATCGATGCCCAGCTTCTGCCCTGCCTTCCGATAATTCTCCTCATGGGTAAGCTGGACATATCCCCGGCCGAAGAACCCGCCCGACCAGTAGTCGCGCGTCACCCACTTCATCTTTCCGGCCTTCCACGCCTTGGTGAGCAGTTCCTTTGCCTTGGCGTCGGAATTCGCCAGCGTCTCGCGCACCGGCTTCATGGTGCCGGCCGTCTCGTGATAGGCCGTGGCCAGCACATAGGCGCACTGGTTGCGCAGCAAGCCGTGCTTCTTGCAGGCGGCAATAATCAGCCGCCCGTCGCCGTGCGACAGGTCCATGGTCGGTCCTTTCAGATGTCTGGATCGGTTTTCGTTGGGCCCGAAACTGGCTGCGGAACAAATGTGAGCTATTTCACATTCTTAGAGATTATCTGGGTTAGGCTGCCCGCGCGGCTATCCAGTGACCGCTCTTGCTGGCGTACTCTCCGCCCCAACGAAGGGTGCGCCAGCCCTTTCGAACTTGCGGGGGCAAGGAAATGGAAATCTACGTTGAGCCGGCCAAGAGGCCGGGCAAGAGAAAGCTGATCCGAAAATCGACGCTCGATCCGGCCGAGGTCGATCAGGAACACGGCGGGATTCGGCTGTCCATCGAAGCGGCGGGGATCTACGACAATTCCCGATACCGCTATACGATCAAGCTCACGCCGGAGAATCTGGCGCTGATCTACGAAGCCTGGACCGGAGCGCGTGCCCGCCCGGCATAGTTGCCCCCACCCCGGGTTGAGCTATTATCCCCCGGCTGTTCTTACGACGGCACGGGCTGGCGCGCTATCGGCAGGATCGAGACGGCTCGCCAGCCCGCGCCAGCTATGCTATTCGTCAGATCTAAAATCCGCAGCGGGGCATGAGATGATCAAGCGCATCCAAATCGCTCTACACCGAGCGATCTGCTTCCTTTACGGACAGTTGCCAAACGATTGGCATGAGATTCGCTCATCCAAGAACGGACCCGTCATGCGGCGGATTTCCATAGACGGCCTCGACTGGGAATACCGCCCCATGACGGAAGAAGAAACGCGGGACTTCCTGACGGACTGGGCCATTAAATAATCTTCGTCAAAGCCCATTCAGAAATCCGTACATCTGATTGAACGAGACAAGGAGATGTCCCGTTTCGTTTGGATGAATGCCATCCGGCATGAGAGCGTTCTTGTTATCAAGATTGTACGGCTTGAAAATCGATCCACTGAGCAGATCACAACAGGGTATGGCGCACCAGCGCGCAACATCCTTTATGACGTCAGCAAAATCATAGATTGTATCACCATTTCCGTTGACGCCCCGCATGGATGCACGAGGGAACGGAGTGAAGACGGCAATCGTTGATGTCGGGTATCGATCTACCAGACCACCGAAAAGCGTTTTGCAGGCACCATAGAACGTTGTGTTGTCAGTGCTGGCCATGGTGCCGAGCACGATGTTGCTTGACCAGTCGTTGGTGCCCCCCAGAACGGTGATCAGATCGGCGTCCAAGTCCATATCGCCGAATCTCTGGCACATAGCATTGCTTTCGAACCCCGGCAGCGACGGTCTTTCTGCAATTGCCGTCCCACCAATACCATAGTTCCGAGGCGTGATGATCCCTAGAGGGGATGCTAGATGAGACCAGTAGGAGTATGGCTGTTCCGTGGTGCTATCACCCATGACATTCCATTTGCCATCAGTCCATCTGGTGGCCCCGCCACCGCCGCCACCTCCTGTGATGCCCCATCGCTGCCATGCCGGGAATGAAGACGGCCCGTATCGGATGACCCTTTCATAATATGCGGTCGAGCTGGTGCTCATGTATAGGCGCTGGTGGCTGTATCCAGCCTCCCCGCCAAACTCCTTTACCCGGAGCAAACCGACCGCATTAGACGGCCAGTCGGGAGGCATGTCCGCAACAGCCGGGAGGACGGAATAAAGACCATCGCGCCAGAGGCTATTGACGCTCCCTGTCGTGACGCTTCCCTGCCACACGGCGGTCGCGCGGCGCCATACGGCGTTCACATCACTTGGGTTCGCCTGGTTGATACGCCGCTCATACGACCGTCTGGTGTCGGTGATGGAGTAGATATTCTGCTTTACGTATGTATTCCCAGCCGTGCCCAACCCATAGGCTTCCACGACAAAGATAAATGCGCCAGCCGGGAAATCAGATGGCTTTCCTGTTCCCGCAAACAGATTGTCGCCGAAGTAAACCCCCGGCAGCAAGATCGTATTGAGGTCTGCATTCGATGCCAGCGGCCCTCGGCCGATATGGGCGCGGGCCAGATTATTAAACATCTCTGGCGTCATCAGGCCGGACACCGAGGAAGATGCCGCATTTGTTATCATCGGCAATGGCCCAATGCGGGTCCACGAGCCAGACCCTGACCCGCCTGATTTCTTGTACACCCCGCGATAGGCTTCATTGCTATCGCCATACACATGCGCGATGGAATCTGCCGGATGCGCGAGGTCGGCAAAGAGTTGAGCTCGCGTCTCATAGGTGACTGCTACGCCGCCTTCGACCAGATCGATGCGATCAGACAGATTTTGATCCCCAGATTCACGGGCGGCGATCTCATCTGCAATAGCCTGCTCACGAGCCAGCCGTTCGGCCTCGACCTTGGCATCAACGTCGCCAGCGCCTTCATCAATGGCGCGCTCAACCTCCGTGCCCCAAGTCTGAGCCTCGCCCATGTCGGCACCGCGTGGCGCTCCACCAGCAGTCGTCGGCGCAAAGACTTCTGCTGCGCGCTTCGTATATGCGCTCATCGTGTATTCTCCAGATTGTCGGAAAAGAGGCCGGTTATGAAAGTGGCGGGATCGTGTAGATGAATGTCGCCGTATCGCTGGCTGTACCGTCAGAGGTGTAGGCAACGGAGTTAACCGTGACCGTCACCGGCTCAAAAGCTGCCGGCTGGGTGAACGACCGCGTCAAGGCAACATCTGGTCGCCCTTGCGAAGCGGTCGCCCCTGTCAACGTCAGCTGCGCAACATGCAACTGAGTAACCCGCGTACTGCAATTGAACGTATAGTTGCCAGATCCATCATTGCTGACGCTGACGGTAAGATTTGGCGCGTCAGGCTTGGTGTTATCGATCTCCATCGGATCGACAACTAGCAGCGGCGAATAGTACGAGCCCTCGTCGTCATCGTTGAAGAACCGGCATTTGAAGTCGGCACGGCTGCCGGTCGTGTCAGCAGCATCCCAGGCATAGCGGGTTGTTCCGCCGCCATTGTATTCCGTCATACTCTGGAACGGTGCCGGCTGGCCGCCCGGCCATGTCCGGTAGACCGCCTCGGCAATGGAGCCTCCGGGCACGGCAGCAAACTTGACGCGGGTTTCATACGAGTTGTCGGGATACTGAACCACGGACGCCTCGGAAGGTGCCGCCGGGGTGTCGAGCTCGGATTCGTACTGTAGTTCCGGCACCTCTATGGGCGGGTCGGCCTCCATCGTTGCCGGGTTCCAAGGTTCATCGACCAGCGCCTTGGGCCATACGATGTAGGGAATATCGACCTGCCCGGCCTCATCATCGATGCGAGGCGGAGAAATCCGGCACAACATCGTTTCCTCGGCATCGTCGTCATCGATATCGACATAGGTGCAGCCCCATGCCGCAAGGCCGGCAATATTGGTGCGGATGGCGCCGGCATCGGCGCGCGCGGACAGGAACAGGCGCCTTGCATGGCGCTGCGCCTGAGGCGCAGAGGGACAAAACGGAAGTTCCACGTCGAACGGCTTTTCGCCATAGCGGGCGACCTCATCGTCGATCCGCGCCCAGGAGATGCCGGACATGTCGATTTCGCCCATGTCGTAGCCGCGCTCGGGCGAATAGTACTTGATCCGGCAGATATTCGGCCGCTCGACAGCTTCCGGACCGGATTTCCAGTCGAGTTCGATAATATGCTTGCCAGTGAAATGGATCTCGGCGGACGGATCGTCATCGATCAGGCGAATGCGGATCAACCCCGATTCGCTGGTCACCACCTCCGCACCGATGGAATCCAGAACCTGCTGCATAACCTCGCCGCGCTGGCTTTCGGAAGGCCATATGCCCCAGCACCGCGACCGCGGCTCTGTCCCATCCTTTGTGGCCACGGGCATATCGGCGCGGTCGGCTTCCGCTGCGAGGAATCCCCAGTCGAAATCCGCACTCTTCAGGTCTGGATAGCGCCGCATGATATGAACAGCGCACAGGATGCCGTTATCGGACCACTTCCAGCTTGCCGGCGTGTCCGCATCCTGTGTCGGGTCGCGCGGATCGAAGACAGGCCCTATGCGGGCGACCACTTCGAGATCGGGCGCCCCGCCCTGATAGAGCTTCTGGAATTTCTTGTTCCCGGACTCGGAAGAAAGCGCCGGCACCCTGAAGCGCACCAGCGACTGGAAGATGCCGCGGCATCGATGCGCCGAGGTCCAGAGCGACGGAAAGTCCGAAATCAATTCAGGCCATGCCGTTTCAGTACCGTCGCCCGGCTTGCTCTTGACGTTGGCCCACGACCCTCCCTGCAATGCCCACGGCGGCGAGGAAACATCCCCGTTCGCCTCGACGGTGATTTCACGGCCGCCGAGAAAGTATTGTTCCACGCCCACCATCAGCCCTTTGACGTGCCAGATCAGTCGCGAGATGTAGGATCCCTTGGTATTGCCGAATGCCTTGAGCCCCCCGAGCTTGACACGGCCGACAGCATTGAACTCGGAAGTCTCGGCCTCCTGAAACGTGTTCTTCATCTCGCCGGGATCGATCTTGGGCCTTTGCCCGCGACCGGCGGGAACCATCTGCGACCCCACGACCGCCGCGTATGCCGCTATCTGCAAGCCGGTGTAGATTGCGCCGAAAGACAAGGCGCCGCCGAGCGGCCCGGCGAAGAGAGCGAAGGCGATGGGCGTAAAGATGAAGTCTGCATGGGCATGTGCCGTCATCGCCAGCAGCGAGACGCAGCCGGTCAGCGCCAGTTTGATGAATTTCATGTCAGCTAGCCGCCCAGACCTCGACCGCACGCCGCGGGATCATCCAGAAAAAACCCTGATCGGTTCGCCAGCAGCAGATGCCGCCCGAGCCGAAAATCACGCCGACCTGCCCGAAACGACGGGTGTCGACAATGCCGACATCGCCAAGATGGGGATCGCCGGCGCGTGGATAGACACCAGCACGAGACAGATTGTCTCTCCAGATCGCGTCGAGACTTCCGGCCGCCTCGATGAGAGCATGCGCCTCGTCTCTACTGGAATAGTGCGGCAGATCGGGGTTGATCCCCAGTTCCCGTAACCACAAATGCGCCACGGCCGAACAATCATCGACGCCCCATTCCACGGACTTTCCTTCGAACCGCTCGAGGAACGATGCAAGCGTTGCCTCCAGTGCAATGTCGCTCATCCGTTGAAGACCTCCATGACCTTCACCCCGATGAACTGACCGCCCTTGTCTCCTGGATAGCGCCGCTCCTGATCGGAAGCGTTCCAGCGCCCGCCGAATGGATAGTTCTGCGATTGCCACATGCTTTCGATGACGAACGATGCCGAGCGAATGCCAGGACCTGCCCGATGCAGCGAGGGCGCGGTGATCTTCCCGGGAAACAGCTTCTTGAGCGTGATGCCGATCTCGCCGGTTTCCGGATCGAACTCCGACCAGAACAGATCGCACCTCCTCCCCTCGATCTCGCGCGCCATGCCCTTGATTTCGCGCCAGAACTCCACAGTGATGCCGCCGAGCATGATGCCCACCGACGCGGCCTGGCCAAACCGGGGATCTTCAACCGCCGCCACGCTGACCAGCTGGCCGCCGAGCGGGTTGGTTATGCCGCGCCATTCGTGGCCACCGACGGTGATGTTGCCGACGCCGTTGTGCAGGCGTTTCAAACCAGCCGGCAGATCGATTTCCGCAAACCAGCACCGGGCAATATGGGGAGCTTCCAGCCGATCAAAATCGGCTTCGGAGAAGATTGCCATCTATGGAAACCTATGGATTCGACTCCGCCTTAAACGGTGTGCTTAACTGCACGCCTCAAGGTGGAGGGCAAAATGGACTATTCGACTAGACGGGTAACCAATGTCGCGGTCTGGGGACTTGAGCGCCACGAACACGAGCAAGAAACCACCGTAAGCGGAACCATTAAGGTGCAAATATCAAGGATCGATGGTGATGAGTATGGGCCTAACGCAACCCTCGAACTTGCCGTGCCTCTCCTTGACGGTGCAACGATTCAAGATGCTGAACGCGGGCTTCTAGCAGGCGCAAGCGCGCTTCTAGGCCATCTTTCGAAGCTGTCCGAAAATGATCTTCTGGCTTCACTTCATGAAAGCCAACCGAAACAGCTTCTGAAGAAGAGTGGATAGTTTTCATTCCCTCAGTCTCCTAGTCAGTGAAGTACTGCCGCACGTCATAGTCGAGGACTTCGACCATGGTGACGCTCAATCCGTCAGCCACCACCAACCCGCGACCGGCAGATGCGCTGTCTTCGCTCTCCAGCCGCATCGCCAGAGTGGGTCTCAGGGTTGCGAAGTCGTCAGCCGAGATTGCCTTGCGAAGCGGCGGCCAGACACGATACCGGCCCGGCTCGAACACTTCCGTCACGGTATAAAGGCCCATATGAAACGGCAGGAAACCGAGATAGTCGCCCACATCCAGCGTATGCCCCCAGAAGGTGGAGCTCAGGGAAACGATGGTGTCATCACGCTCAGCCGGCGCAGCAACAGCAACCTGTGGCGGCGTCTTCCCCCATCCCTGGCCGTTCGACCACGGCATTCCATTCGACCAATTCTGATCATACCCCAGTGAAGTCCATTCGACATGCGGCGCGACATCGATCCCGGTGTCACGGGGCGACATCATATCCGGGTCAAAGAATAACCAGCGCGTTGCATTCGCCCCGCCATGCAGCGCCGTCACCCAACCGCGATAGCGCCGGAACATAGCCTTATGCATTGCCGCGAAAACGATCTGCCAGCGCCATAGGCCGAACGGGAGCGCAGTCGTTTGGGTGAATCCCGAAATGGATTGGCTCGCACTCGATGCAACCGCGCGCGGGCCGCTCAACGGCTGGAGAGAAACAACCGGCAACCCGACAGGATGAGACAGAAGGCGGGCCATTACGGTCTGGTTCTCCTCGTCTGGCGGGTATTGGTGCGCTGCTCGACCATCGCCGGAACACGTTTTGCGAGGTTGCCGGTAGCGGCGGCGCTCTCCTGCATGGCAATTCCCTTCACCACGCCGCCGTCATCCACAAACACACCACGAACGACGATTTCCTGCACATCGCCGTGCCGTGCCTGGTTCCCTTTTCGAACATCGACCATTTCTCCCGGAGAGGCACGGAACGCGACAAGCTGGCTGTCGGTCCCGCCCGAACCGCCGACAGTAAACGACCCGCCATGCTGGAAGCCGACCAATCCTCCAAGCAGCCCCTTGAAGACCGATCCGAAAAATCCGCCGCCGAAGTTCATGGTGGAGAGAAGCGAGCGCGCTATGGAGTTGATCGCCTCAAGCGCCACATCTCTCCACGATTTCGTGCCTTTGATGGCCTCTGCGATGGACGATCCCAGGCTATCGAACGCTCCGGAAATGCCATCAACGATGGATGTTGCGCCACCCGCCACCGCACCGGACATACTTTGCATGCCATTGTTCAGGCCCTGGATGATGTTCACGCCAAGTCCATGGAAAACCGTCGAGGGCGAATGAATCCCGAGGATGGATTTGAAGCGATCGCGTATCCCGGCACCGATATTGGCGATACCATCCTTGACCGTTCCGAACATGCTTTTGATGCCGTTCCAGAGACCGCGCATGAGATCGACGCCGATCTGGTACATTTCGCTGGCAAGAGCCCGGAATGATGCCACGATCTCCTGACCGAGCTGCTTTATCTTTTGAACGCCCTGATTGAACAGGGAAACGACAGCCTGGTCGAAGTTCCGAGCCCACTGCATCAGTGCCTGATCGACTTGCTGGATTTGTGGCCAGAACGCCACCAGCGCGGCGGATATGCTTGCGATAGCTGCAACCGTTGCGGTGACAGGCAACCCAATCGCGGCAATTGCGGCCGCAAGTGCGCCAAGCGCGATGAGAACAGGGCCGATGATAGCGGTCAGACCAGCGATAATCGTGCCCCATTTGAGTATTTCAGGATTCGTCTCGGCCAGAACGTCCACCCATTCCGCCAGCTTACTCACAAAGCTGGTGACCATGGCCAGAAGCCCGCTATCGGCGATTGCGATCTGTAGGGATTCGAAGGCGCCGGAGAGTTTTTCCAACTCGCCATTAAAGCCTTTCAAGCGGGCCGCCGCCTGTTCTTCAGCTGACGCATTGTTGATGCGGGCACGCATTTCCTCCACACCATCGCCGCCCTGCTTCATCAGCATTATGGCCGTGCGCATGGCGTCTACACCGAAAATGTCCTTCATGTGCCGGTTGAGGTCTTGATCCGACAGATTGCCCATCTTCTTGTGCAACTCGTCGGCAACTTCCGTCATGTTCTTGATGGAGCCATCGGCATTGAAGAATTCCAGCCCCAGTTCCTGCATCGCCGCTGCGGCAGTTTTCGAGACAGGCACAAGCCTGGTCAGGAAAGCCTTGAATGACGTGCCGGCGTCCGACCCGCTGGCGAAAGCCGAACTGGTCACCGCGATGACGGCGTTGAAGTCCTCGAACTCGACCCCAAGATTTCCCGCCACGCCACCGGCCTGCCCAAGCGCAAGACGATAGTCATCGAAGCCGAACTTGGATTCCAGCAGCACGCCGGTGATGCCGTCGACAAGGCCGCCAAGTTCGTTGGCCTCCTTGCCGAAATTCATCATCACGTCCGTCGCGACATCGGCCGCAGCGGCAAGTTCGGATCCGCTGGATGCCGCAAGCGCCATGCTGGCCGACACCGCACCATCGAGTATCTGGCTGGCGGTCAGGCCGTTCTTGGCCAGCATCTCCATGGCGTCGGCGGATTCGGATGCTGAAAAAATGGTATCGGCACCGAGCTGCACGGCCATATCGCGCATGGCCTTGAATTCACCGGCTGTTGCGCCGGTGGCAGCCTCGACCCGGTTTAATGCCGCCTCGAAGTCCCCTGCCGTCTTGACCGTCAGAGCCCCGAATCCGACAATCGGCGCAGTCAGGTAGCCGGACATGTTCTTGCCGACTGACTGCATCGACTTTCCGATGCCCTTCAGGCTTTTCATCGCATCGGCAAGCCCCTTGTCAAAGACCGCCGTGTCGATCCCGAGCACGACGCGAAGGGAGCCGATGATTGCGCTGCCTGCCATATCAATGCCTCGTCAGGGCCGCCGTCCATCTATGGGCGATGGCGATCTGTTCCTCGACCGTTTGACGCCGCTTCCCTTTTTTTGGAGCGGCGGGCGTCAGGTCTTTCAGTTTGGGGAGCTTTTTTTGCCGCGCCAACGCCTCGATATGCCAGGCCAGCCATGCACGATCGTTGTGTTCGCGTTTGAGCCGGGAGGCGACACCTTCCAGAATGACGCCGATTTCGCGAAGCGTGAGCCGCCAGAAGCCCGAAGGGTCGAGACCGGCTTCCACCCACGATCTAAGCAGCGACAGCGGGTCTAGCCTGCCGTCGCCGCCTTCCGAGGGTTTTCCTTGCCGCCCGCCTTAGGCGCGCCTGGAAATGCGAGGCGGAATGCCTCGCCAATCTTCTCGACGCACACCTGCATGCCTGCATCCGTCGCGATCAGTCCAGCATCCTTGATGCTCACGTCCTCATGGTGATCGCGCAGCGCAGCCCAGACCAGAGCGCGGATGGAATTCATCCGCACCTGCTTCGGGTTCTGGATTTCGGCGATGATCTCGGAAACCGGCTTGTCGAGTTCGGCCTCCAGTTCACAGAGCGCATTGACCGAGAACGACAATGTATAGGCGCGGTCACCAGATTGGAGGGCGACCGAACCGCGATGGGGATTGGCCATCGGCTTATGCCCCCACCACCGCTGCCGTGCCCACGCTCTCAGCGGAGGCGGAGCCGGCGGCATTGGAGCCGGTCACCACGACCGTGATGACATCACCGATATTGCCGGCGACCGGAGCGAAGGTCTTTTCGGTGGCGCCAGAGATCGGCGTGCCATCGGCTTCCCACTGGAACGTGAAACTCGGGGAGCCGGCCCACACACCTTCCCATGCCGTCAGGGTTTGGCCCTCCTGAGCCACGCCGGAGATCGCCGGCAGCACGGAATTGACCGGGGCAGCGGCCGGGGTGGAGATGGTCGGGCCAGTGACGCGCCAGGTCACGGTTGCCGTCATCTTATCGTCGGTGGGGACCGCAGGTTCATAGCCCGAGACCCAACCAGAGAACTTCCACGTCACGCCGTTCGGGAAGGTGACGCGGCAGCGCACCCGCTCACCGGCGGTCTTGATCTCCCCGATAAGCAAGTCGGACGCTGAGCCCGGAATGAAGTTCATCTCGAAGGATGCCTCGCCCGGATCGATCAGGCCGGGGATGAACTCGCGAGTCCGGTTCGGTGACTGCATATGGGTGGCGTCCACCTCATCAACGGTATCGTTGGGCGGTGTAATGTCGAACACTTCAGCAAGTTCGATCCACGTTGCCTCATTGTCGCGGCTGATATGGAAAAACGAACCATAGCCGATAGATGCCTGTGTTTCGGCCATCTTCAGGTCTCCTTGTGATGAATCATGAAGTCGAGGGAGGTACGGAACAGATGCTTCACATCGCCCGCGTCCGCTGCGGGAAGGTCTCGTTCGCCATCGAGGAAAATGCCCTGGAATATCCCACCCCTGTGGCCTGACAGCGTTGCGATCACGGCGCGGGCGGTCTTCTTCGTGGCGGTGTACTTCTCGCTGTAGATGTCGATCTGAACACGGCTCGCGACATATCCGGAAGCGCCTTGCGTATGATAGTCGCGCAGGCCGTCGATGCGCTGCAGTACGGCATAGGGACCCGATGTGCCTTGCGGCGCGCGTCCCCAATGGATGCGATCAGAGACAAGCGCTGTCACGCCGGCTGCGCCTAACAGCAGGGTCACAAGCTGTTCTTCCATGGCTTATTTGCCCTTTGCAGCTTTCTTCGCCAGTCGCGCCGCTGTCTTTTCGATCTCAAGCCAAGTGCGGTTGGCTATTGTTTCGAGGACTTCGTTCTTGTGCTGGTCCCATGCAGGACGCATGAACGGTTGCGTCTGGTGACCGGGTCCCGTGCCGAACTCCTGCAAGTGAGCTGCCGGGTCAGGCCCCGGGCCGACGAACGCTTCCACTGGCGACTGCTTTTTGTGAAGCTTCGACTGCCGGCGAGAAAGCTTTGTGCCGACATCGATACTTTCGCGCAGATAGCCCATTTCGATAGGCGCGAGGGCGCGGGCTGTCTTGGCAACCGGCTGGCCAGCTTCCTTTAGCGTTCGCCGCAGCACTGCCTTGGCGTTGGCCTTCGGCAGCTGTTGGAGCGCCTGCTCCAATTCCTTCAGGCCTTCGACCTTCACCGAAAAGCCCTTAGCCATCGGCGTCACGAACCGACGTGATCTCGATGAAGCGGTGCCGGCCCTCCGAGACCTCCTTCACCCCGACGATGTTGTAGGATGCACCCTCGTGGTCGAGCCGGTAGACCGGCGTCACCGCGCGCGTTTCCGGATCCGAGAGAACGACGAAACGGCTCATCCGGAACGAACCGACCTGACCCGCCGCAAATCGCTCGCCATCCGACGCATCGAGCCGTGATGCGAGCCGTTCAAAGCTGACCGGATTGCCATAGATCGGCTCATTGAACTCGTTCTCACCGATCTTTTCACCGTCGCGAGACAGGGTGATCAACCGCGTCCGCGCGCCCGACCCGACCATCATGCACCCCGACGATGGTTGCAGAGCAGGACATCGATAGCCGTCCAGTCATCGCGCTTCGCGTTCTCGCGTTTGTGGAAGGCATCGTCGACGAACATCAACATGGCGTGGTGCACCTCGGCAGGAACGTCACCGCCGAACACAGCCGTCAGCGTGATACGAGAGCCCGGCCGGATCGCCGGCCAGGACTGGCTCGGCTTGAGCGCGATCGACGGCTCCAGTCCGTCCTTCCGCGCGTCGTAGACGGCTTCGTCGAGCGTCTGTGTGTCGCCGGCAGCATCGACATATTGCACCGATGTGATCGATTTCAGCGGCCCCTCTGACAGCCGCGCGAAATCTCGGAAGCTATCGCACTGACACGCCAGCGCTTGCTCGGCCCATCGGGCGTTGCAGTAGTGCTCGACATGCGAGCGCGCCGCCTTGATCAACCGAGTGAGCATATCATTGAAATGCGTCTCGGCAGGCAGAATGCCGCACTGCGCCTTTACCTCGTCCAGAGGCACCGGCTCGGTGGTCGGCGCGACTATGACCGTCGACGGATACCACATGGATCAGTCCTTCTTACGCCGGCCACGACGCTCGGGCGCCGGGAGCTTCGCCGTCATCTCAACAGCCCGATCAGAAGCCGGGACAGCATATCCGGCTTCGATCAGGCGCACGGCCTCGTCCTGCGGGAAGTCCCGCTCATCGCCGGGACCGAGGGAATAGGCCGGGCCGGACAGCCCGACCAGGAGGCGGACAAGCATTAGCCCGCGCTCACAGTGATAGTGCCTGCGTCATTCCAAAGCGCGCCGACAATATGGGGGTCTGCGGTCGGCAGGATAATCGCACCGCCCGCCTCGACGGTGATCTTGCCGCCGGATGCGACAACCATTTCGTTGCCGCCGGGCTTGCGATAAACCTTTGTATTCTGATCGGACATTCCGACCTCCATAGGATCGAGGAAGGGAAGCGGGGCCGAAGCCCCGCCCACTAGATCAGGGCTGCAGCAGATGCTTGACGGCAGCCGTATCGCCCAATTCGCCGTCGAGGCGGATCAGGCCAAGGAGGCCGATGTCCGGCGCGAACCGCTCGCGGGCGACGAACATGACGATGCCGCCGACCTTGCGGACGAAGTACTTGCCGAAGTCGCCGAAGATGATCGACTTGTTGCCGGTCGCAATGTCAGCCATCGCCTGGTTCACCGAGTAGCGATAGCCGAGGATGTTGCCCGGCACGCCACCCTGGACGTCGCCCTGCGTCCAGATATAGCGGCCCTCGCCATCCTTCAGCTTGCGCAGCGCGCCCAGCGTCTTGTCGTTGAACATGAAGCGAGCCTTCGGCGACGTGCGATAGGCCGGATCGACCGAATGGACGAGGTCGATGATCTCGTCATAGGTGACCGCAGTGGCAGCCGCTGCATCCTTGCCTTTCGTCGATGCGGTGACGATACCGTTCGGATCACCGGTACCGTCGCCGACGGTCAGTTCGGTGTTCGCGCGGCGGCCGAGGCGCTGGCCGAGCAGATCGCCGAGCAGGGTCTCGAAGTTGAAGATCGAATCCTGCGCCAGCTCCCACGAGAACTTCACCCATTCGGTGTCGTAGGCATAGGCGTTCAACGTCTTCTTGCCGAAGGTGGCGTCCGAGCCGCCATCATCGGTGACTGCGCCGGCTTCGGTGTGCGGAACGACCGGCACCGACGTGTCATCGATCGTCGGGATGTCGATCGGGTTGCCGGCGGTGGTGTTCATCACCGTGCAGATATCCTCGTCATACATCGGCCCCCAAGCCTTCATCGACTTGATGATCTGGCTACTCAGTTCGGTCGGGACGGTGTAGCCGCCGGCGGACGGAGTGCTCGTGGTCTGGGCGCGAACCTCGCTGGACGCCACGCCTGCACGGAGCGCCGCCCGCTCCTCGTCGCTGAGCGCCGACATATCGCCGGCCACCGCGACATAGCGATGGAAAGCCGAGCGATAGGTGACCTCCTCGCCATCGTCCTGGCCCCGGCCTTCGCCGCCGGCAATCGGACGCTTCTTGGCGCGCTCCTCGGCGGCTCGCTCCTCGAGGCGCTTTTCGGCATCGGCCATGCGCTTTTCGCGGGCGAGCTGCGCATCCACCTTGTCGAACTCGGCCATGATGTCGTCATGACGCTTTTCGAGTTCGGCGGCGCGCGCCTCGTCGGTGTTCTTCTTGATCTCGTCAAGAGCTTCGCGGGCGTCGTGTACGAGCTTTTCCCGCTTCTCAATCAGTTCCTTGCTCATGATGATCTCCATGTGAGCATGTCGAAAGAGCCCGCTCGAAAGCAGGCAGCTAAGACGGGAAGCGGGATGCTTGCCTCGCCCTCCGGCAGGTGCCGGGTAATCTCAGGTGATGTTGCGGAACCGGGCTTCTGCTTCGGCCTTGCGGCGTGCGAAGGCGGCAGCATTGTGCTGGCGCCGGTGTTCCTTACGCGCCTCGTCGAGCGAACGAAGCGCGATGGACGTCCCGTCATATGCCGGCTCGGACACGATGCTGACCTCCCGAAGCTCGACTTCCATGATGGTCCGCGTCGGCGGATCGACGGTTTCGTCCCATTCCTGCTTCAGGACGGAAAATCCGAACGACATGCCGGAAATATCACCGCGCTCGATCAGCGTCTTCACATCGCGGCCGTCCGAGGTATCCGGCAGGTCGATCTCGACCGCGAGGCCCCTTTCATCCTCCCGGAGCCGCAAGGTGCCCGACGACGTGCGCCCGAGAACCCGACCGCGATCATGGTCGAAATAGGCCCGCACATCGCCCGTGCGCAGCGTATTGGTGAAGGCGCCGCGCGCGATGACCTCGCGGAAATATCCGCCGATGTCGGCCGTGTCGCCGAACACCGCAGCATAACCTGCCACCGTGACCTTGCCGTCACCATCCGAGCGGTGATCGACCGGCAGGACAAGCGAGCGCTTCTCCGCGCCATCAGGCTTTGTCGTCATCATTCTTCTCTCCGTCGATGTCGTGGGCCGGCTTTTCCGGTTCCGGCTTCAGCGGCTGCTTCCCGAGCACCACGGTCGCGCCCTGCACCAGCAGTTCGTCAGCATCCGGATTCTTGTGGCGCGGCCGGTTCTCCAGCGCCCGCGCCTCATTCGGCGTGATCTGCGCCGTCTGGATGGCCCGCGCGATGCCGTCGATCCGGCTCTTGAAATCGCCGCGCTGGAGACCGTCGAGATTGTGCTCGACATATCGACCGGTCTTCCCGCGCCCGAACAGCTTCAGGTTCGCCTCATCCTCGAATGCCTTCGCCCATTGGCCGATCAGGTGTTTGACCAGATGAAGGTCCTGCTGCTCGACATTGGCGAAGGTGCCGCGCGACAGATCCTGCAGGAATGCGGGTGGAAGCTGCCACGCCCGCGCGATCTCCTGAATCTGGAACAGGCGCGCCTCGGTCATCTGGCCTTTGTCCGGCTCATAGCCGACAGGCTCCAGTTTATGACCGGGAGGGATCGGGACGATCTTCTTGCCGCTGGCATGCGCCTCGTCGATCGCCCGTTTCGTATCGTTGAGGGCACGTTGCAGGCCGGCAGAACCTTGTGGCAGCGGCCCGACCAGCGCCAGCGGCGGAACGCCGCCGCCGGCGAAGAAGTTCGAGCCGTAATCGTTCATGGCGAGCGCAAGCTGGATCGCCTTCGCAGCCAGACGTATCGGGCCGTAGTGTCCGACCTGATCCTCTTTCAGCATGAACGGCACGTCGATCACATCGGCTGAGGGATACGATTTTCCCTCGAACTGGTAGACGAGATCGAACCCGACACGCTTCACCGTCGTCTTGCGCGGGTCCATCGGCCACAGCGCATCGACCTCTCGGCCGTTCCGCTCGATCCATGCCAGGCCTCGACCGCCGGTGAACACTTGTTGCCAGAAATACTGGCGGAACTTGAACGATCCCATGAGATCGTTCGGCGCATCGTGGATCGTCGTCGCCGTCTTGCCCGTCAGCCTGGTAGCGCCGTCCTTCCCGTCGCGATAGGCGTGAAGTGGCAGCGTCGCCATGGTGCGCGACAGGAACGCCACCGCCGCCAGCACCGCCGGAACGGTCATGGCGCTGGCAATCGTGACGGCCGGCAGCTTCACCGAATCCAGGCCGAAGAACGACATGAACTCGACAGTCTGCGAGACCGGGACCGTGGGGTTCTCGATGCTACCCGACCGCTGTTCGCCAGTGGAACGGCTGATTTCAAAACCGATCTTCATGCGCCTACCAGACTGAATTCGGGATCATCCCAGGGCGACACCGCCATCCCGGCGGCTATCGGATTCCAGCTCATCAGGATCGCCGCGCAGAGCATGGCAACGAACGGATCGATCTTCGCCCGCCCTGCCGCTTCCTTCGTCGCCATGTTGCCATTGAGCTTGACCTCGATTTTCACATTGCCAACTGACCAAGACATCAGATCGGAACCGTCGTGGCTGATCGTGTCGTCGCTCAACTTGTGCTCCAGACCCCACAGAGCGGGTGACAGGGCTGGACCCTGCCGGAGACGATGCAGCATCTCTCCCTCGATCCCCCTCAGGGCGAGCGCATCAACAAAGGCCGCAATGTTGTTCGGGTCGAACCCGACGCCTTTTTTCTCGGGCATGAGCCCTGCATCACGAATACGCGCCGCGATCGACGCGATCTCCGCGATGTATTCGGAGACCTCGCAGATAGTGAGTGAGCCCTCGCGCTGGAAGTCGAGCAGATGCGCCGCGATCTCCTTGCGCCGTACCAACACTCTCGGATGCGCGTAAGCATGGCACCAGACCAGCCAGCGGCGCGTCACCTTCTCGCGACCGATGACACAGACGCCGAAAAGATCGTCCAGGCCACCACCATCAGCGCCGACAACTGCGACCTCCGAGCGCTCAATCAGCGCATCCAATGTTAGCGTCGGATCGGCGCGCAGATCCCAATAGTCGGCACCGCCCCAGCCATCGTCGCCGATGCCGACACCGATCTCGATATTGAGATGCTGGCTGGCCCATATCTGTTCGGCCTGCGGTGTCGCCCGGCCGTTATTCTCGTAGTCGGCGATCAGCCGGTCGGCGTCGATCGACCGACCGATGTTCGGCAGCAGCATCGGCCAGTTGCGCTTGTCTCGCCAGAAATCCTGATCCTTCTGCAAATGCTGTGGAAACTCATAGAGCACCGGCAACATGATCGGCGCGGAACCGCCCTGCCCGTCACGGATCTTCCGCGCCTTCAGAAGCTCGGTCTTCCAGATGCCGGCCGGCGCTTCGTCCGACTGCGTAGTGATCATCAGCACCTGACCGCCCTGCATCGTAATGCCACCGCCGCGAATCTGCTGCATGACGGCCGCCGCCTTGGACTTCTTTCCGAGCTCATGCACCTCATCGATGATCGTCAGGATCGGAATTTCACCGGTGACGATCGATGTGTCGAAGCTCTTCACGTCGAGCTGCGTGCCGGTCTTCCGGCGGGTGATGCACTTGAGATGGTCCTGGACAGCGAAGATCGAGTTCAGCCGCTCGTCGAGCCGGATCATGCCCTGGGCCTGATCGAAGCATCGTTCCGAGATGTTCTGACTCGGCGCGACGATCAGCATCTGACGGTTCGGCGCTTCCTCCATGAACAGCGCCGTCAGGCCGAGCGCCGCCACATAGGTGGTCTTCGAGTTCTTCTTAGGGACCATACACAGCAGCTCCCACACGAGCCGCTGTTTCGTTTCCGGATCCTCACTGGCCAGGAAGGCACAGAGAATCTCACGGAACCACTCGCCGCACGCTTCTGCCATGCTCGGGGTGCCGGGAACATCCGGCAGCCGGAGGCGGTTGAAGAACGCGACGGCCTTCGCCGCCCGCTCCGCGTTCAGCGGCACGTCCGCCATGGGCATCTGGCCCGCCTGGATGCGCCCCCACCAATCCGGACATGAGAACCGCGGCAGCGCGTCAGTGGGTGGCATTTTGCGAGGCCTCACGCTCCAGTTCCGCCATCAGGTCCGCGTCGGCCGCGTGCGCACGCTGCTCGTCGATCACCTTCTTGCCGACACGCGCCGGGGACCCCTCGTCCTTCGGCCTCGATCCCATGACGCGCTCGATCTCCATGCGGTCGTTACGATCGATCATGGCCGAGAGCTCACGCAGCGCCGTGATGTTGCCGGCGTTCGCCTGTTCCATGGCGATCTCGAAACGACGGGCATCGAGGCGATCGCGCATGAAGAGGCGATCCTTCAGCTCGGCTCTAAAATACCGCTTCAGAGTCGCAGGCGAGATGCCGACCGCACCAGCTATGCGAGAGGTTGCCCATCCGAGCGCCAGCAACAGCTTGACTTTGTTGCGTATTTTCTCAGTCGGCTGGAAAGGCGGACGCCCGCGCTTTCCAAGCCAGGGCGGAACCACCTCACCGAACAGGTCAAATTCCGGTTCCATGAGAAAAAAATCCCTAGATGAGGGGGGCGCGGGTCTAGGGCTCGGAGGGGTCTGAACTTTCGACCCACCCCCCCATAGGGGCCGCGCCGGCGTTCGCCTGCTCAATCCCAGATGCCGCGCATCATCGTGCTGGACCGCTCTTCGCTCTGCTTGTCCCGGTCATGACATGCCTTGCAAAGGCACTGAAGGTTCTGATCGTCCCAGAACAGACGCTCATCACCGCGATGCGGGCGCTTGTGGTCAGCAACAAGCTGCGATGTATCTGCCTCTATCCTGTTGCAACGCCGGCAGGTGAACAGGTCACGCACCAGCACGCACCACCGAAGCTTTTGCCAACGCGCCGTCTTGTACCATTGGCGCCACGGCTGGCTTTCATCACGCTGCCTAGATCTGGCACGCTCATTATCGGGTGCATGACCAATGCGCGGGGCGAGTGAACCCACACGCGGCTTGAGGCTCTTGAGCCTGCTCATGTCTCTCACGTTTTAGGCATAGCTTTCGCACTGGCCCTGAGTCGGTGAGCAAATCGCTCTGGTAGGGCTGGCCGCCGATGGCACTGTTCACCTGGAATGTGCGCTGTCGGCTATCGATAGGTTGAATCGGCTACTACGACTTTGCGAGTTGCGCAAGATCGAGTTCAACCGGCACGGCGCGCCCGAAAACCATCACCTCGACCCAGGCGCGCCCCTCCTGTGATCCTTCACCGATTTTCGTCACGGTAGCGGGAAACGACGCAAACGGACCGTCATCCACACGGACCTTTTCCCCCTCACCAACAAGCATACCGGAGTTCTTTGAGGCATCCTTCAGAGTTGCCAATTCTGCCTTTATTCTCAATATCTTGTCATCAGATATGAACAAAGGACGCTCATCGTATCCGAGGACGGACCGAACGTGCTTCACTGTGGCGAGACCTGCCCATGATGCCGGTGTGTCGACCACGCGGACGAACATGTATCCCGGCCAAGCCAGCACCCAGACGGGCGATCCAGCCCCGCCGGTGCGCCTGCCGCCCTCGTTACGATCACCCTTTCGAAGAGGCAACCAGTGCTCCACCAGCGCCGCAGAGAGGGACTTATCCACATCATTCTCGCGCCTATTACCAACGCGGATGATAGCCCAGCGCTTCTGGCCGTCCATTGCGGCCGACGCTAGAAGCGTCTGCTGGCGACGGCTGACCTGCATTTGCCGATCTGATTCGGCATAGCACCGGGTCAGATCGATGGTATCCGCCTCATTCAGCCGCTTCACGTCGATCGCCATCATTCCCATTTCCTCGTATCGCCGCTTCGAAGTCACCAAGTCCTTCCGGCCCGCCGGCCGGGAAATACACGACACGCTGTCCGCCCGGATCGGGCAGCCATGGCCAACCCAGCCGATCGTGCAGAGAGCGCCACTGGTCGTAGACATCACATCCGACCGGCACCGCCACCATGGCCGATGCGAAGGCTTCCAGCGCAGGCGAAACCGAGACGCCGCGGCGGTTGGCAGCCTGCTCGTGCATGAAGTTCACAGCCGGAAACCCGGTCTTGGACTGCTTTGCGAGCAGGAGTTCGGCTTCCGTCGCCCTGCCCTCGGCAACCATACCGCGCTCGAACGATGTCAGATCGCTCCGCATCGTTGCCCCGGCGAGGAGATGCTTCAGCCTGGCAACCATCCACAACGGTCCGAACGGCTTGGCCTCCACCGATGTCGGCTTCACGTCCTGCGGCTCGGGAACGTCGACCCACAGCCTTTGCCCGAAATAGGTTGACGGCGCCGGAACATGGGATTTCTTCTGCGCCTTCAGCAGCGCCAGCCAGTGCGGGAACATCCGCGCCGCGTCAGCCCTATCCTCGTCGGACAGCGCGCACCACATCCGCAACGCCGGCTCTTTCGGCATTCCGGCGAAGCCCGGCCAATCCTTCAGCAGCGCCCATCCCGCATTTTCGATCTTCCTTCGATCGACCTCGCGTCCGCGCTCTCTCTCATCCCGTTCCGAGGGGGTCGTTCTGATAGGGTCGTTCTTAGGTGCCGGTCCTAGACCGGCAGGGGGTGCCGACTCTGGACCGGCAGGGGGTGCCGATATATCGGCAGGGGTGCCGGTATATCGGCAGGGGTCTGACGCGTCTGAATCGTCCACCGGAATGCGCGACAGATCGGGATGCTTTGGATCGAGGATGACGCGATAGAGATGTGGGCTGTCACGTCCGTTCGTGCTTTCCTGCACATAGCGTTCCAGATAGCCAGCCTTGACCAACCGCTCGACGGCATCGAACACCGTAGACCGAGCGCAGCCCATCTCGTTGGCCATCTTCACCTGGCTCTTCGTGCACCATCCGAGTTCGTCGGTATGGCGCCCCAGAACGCAAAGAACCTGAAGATCGCGCGGCTTCAGCGCTGGATCGGTCGCCGCACGTGCCGGTATAATGGATAGTCTGGGGCCGCTCATCGCCCTGCCCTCCGCCATGCATCGAAATCGCCGCGCAGCGCCTTCCAGCGCTCGGCGGCCTGACCCCTGTCGTTGAGTTCGGCGCGGCTGGACACGCCCAGCAGCCCACGCACCTTCTGCGCCACGCGTTCATCGGTCAGCGGGCGTTCAAGCCCATGCTCCTGCTCCAGGAAGACACGGAATGCCGGCTCGGCGCATTTCATTGCGCATTCGGCGGCATAGTCCTTCGGATCGCGGTGGTGCGACTCCGCAATGTGCTGGCGACCTTGTTCGGACGGGCGCATCGCCTTTATGGCGCGGTCGACCAGACCGATCAGGAACGCCATGTTTTCCGGCAGATCGGTCACCAGCGCGATTTCGTCATCCGTGGCGCGACCGTCGAAGCGCAGCACCGGGGACAACTCGCCCATGGGATCGCGCGCCAGCACAAAGCAACCGTGCGCGTCATGGGATCGCATCCATATCCCCGGCGAGATCGCATCGAGTTGGCGACGGATGGTGGCGAGGCGCGCAGTATCGGACACAGCCATTACTCAGCAGCCTCCATGAACGGATCGCATGCTTCGCCCCATTCCAGCGGCGGGCGATAATTTGCGACGATGACGGCGGCGGCCGGCTTTTCGCAGACCGAATTCCCGATCTTGTGCCGCTGATTGGTTTCCGCCAGCGGTTTTCCGTTGAAGATCGGATTGAGGATGTAGGTGTCCGGAAAACCTTGCGCCCGCGCCAGCTCACGCGGCGTCAGCATGCGCATGCCGATATCGACAATGACTAACACCGTCCCGCGAATCGAAAGCGCGACGATCTCGCCGCCGTCCCAGCAACCATGCCGCCGCAGGAACTGGGCAACCTGACGGGCGCGTGCCCATTGTGCGTCGGTCAGCGGCGGACAAGCAGCATCGGCGATTGTCAGACCGAAACGATCATGGGTCGTAGCTGCCCATGACGGTTGGTCGACCCGGAAGCCGTCGCCGCTGCCATAGTACGCGGTCATCAGCGGCAACGTGACCACGGCCGAATGCTGGCCACTGGCACAGACAGCAGGATGCGCATCCCTGCACGATCCGTCGCGGCGCTCGCTGCCTTTGAGCGACAGCATCGAGGCGGCGACGATCTGCTGCTGCGATCCCTCGACGGTCGCAGTGGATAGAGGTTCACCGACCGGCCGCCCGATAGGCGCGCGCGGTCCACCATTGTGCTGCGCGAGGTAGACGGCCGCCAGGCTGCCCTGGTTGCCATCCGGCACGGGCGTCGGTGCAGGCCGGTCTATGCCGACGCTGCGCGGCTCCTGCCCCTCGCGCTCGCCATAGCGCGGGACGAGATAGGGAACGACTATCTGGTTCTGGTCGCCATCCGATGCAGCCACGGTGTGCAATGGTTCTGTCGCCGGACGATTGCCCCCGCCATGCTGGCCCCGGCTGATGAAAGGCACCGCCGAAGCTTCGCAGACCCCGATGGGCGTAGCACCGCCCGGTCGCTTGATGAAGCTGTTCGCTGTTGGCGTCGGCAGCGGCTCCCCGACCGATTTGCCGGTGCTATCGCCGCGAAACACCGCAACGTGAGGAAGGACGAGCCCGTGCGCATCGCGTGCGCGCGTCACCGTTGCGAACGGCTCGCCCATCGCCTGCCCGCGAAAACCATCGCCGGCATGGTTGCAGGTTACGACGAAGGCATCGTCGCCCGCGTCGATCACATGCCGCTTCACGCCATAGGCGAGCCGCGCATCGGTCTTTGCGGCCAACGGCCGGATGACACGCTTGCCTGTCCGCCTCGTGTATTCCCGCCCCTCTTCCTTCGTCATGAAGATCGACGGGCAGTCGAGCGACCAGTCTATGATGTCGGCGGCGACCGGCCATGGCTCGAGCTCACCGTTGAGAACTGCATCCGACTTCGGGTCGCCATGCGTCGGTTCCGGCCACACCACTGCCTGCCCATCGCGCCGCGCCACCAGTTTCAGGCGCTTACGGATGGTCGGATCACCATGCTCGCAGGCAACGATCTCTTTCCAGCCTATGGAATAGCCGAAGCGCGATAGCTCATGCACGAACTGGTGGAAGGTCCAGCCGATCCGCTCCGGATCGCGCATGAACCCCTTGCCGTCCGGTCGCTCGATCAGCGGCGACCACTTTGCGAACGCGCTGACATTTTCGAGGCAGATGATCCACGGCCGCTGCCAGTCCGGCAGTTCCTTCAGCCATTTGATCGCCACCCAGGCGAGGTCGCGCACGGCTCGCGAGGTGATCGGCCCGCCCTTGGCGGATGAGTGATCACGACAGTCCGGCGACAGCCAGAGCAGCCCGAACAGATCGTCGCCAAGCGTCTCGCGCATGGAAACCTGCCACACATTGGCCGGCAGATGGATCGTATCCGGATGGTTCGCCGCGTGCATGCAAAGTGCGGCGTCGTCGTGATTGACCGCGAAATCGACGTCGAGCGGATGCCCGGTCGGCAATAGCTCCATCGCATAAAGCTGCTGCAATGCCAGTCGAATGCCGTTCGAGGCGCCACCGCCGCCCGCAAAGCTGTCGACTACGCGAACGCGACGCCTGCCCGTCCTCGATGGCGGTGGCACCGGCAATGGAACCTTGGCGGCGGGGTATGAGCCGGGGCAAGGCAGACACCGCCACCGTGGACGATGATCTGGCAATGCGTTACCGAACAGGTCGACCATCATTCCCCCTTCGGCATGCGGCCGTGCTTGCGCATGGTCTGACCAAGCGCCATGGCGGCCTTCACCAGTGCCCGATGTGCATTTCCCTCGGCCGCGCCGGCAAAGCGTGCCTGCGCCAGCCTGTCGGCGGCGCGCGCAACCTCGCGGCTCGCCGCCATGATCTCGGCCTCGATCTCCTCGGCATGCACCCGCCGTTCCGCCGCAGCCTGCCGGCGCACCTCGTCGAGCAGCATCTCGCGTACGGTAGGCGCGAGAGCTCGAGCAATCGGATCCGGATCGAAGGAATGTGACGTCACGGCGCGCCCCCGTTGGCGAAAGCCACGAAGGCCGCGCGGAATTGCTCGAAATCATCCGCAATGTGCGCCGGCAATAGCCCTTCCGCCGTGCGCGTGGCGCGCATCACCGTCACCCGGCGCAGGATGAACTCCGCACCGCCGTGGAACCGGGCCTTTTCGCAGGCCTCGGCGAGGGTGTGGGCATATTTGAGCACCAGCACGTCCGGCATGGCGAGCAGAACCCGCGCGCGGGCGGCATCGCCGTCCGCGTCATGCACCTGCCGGATGATGGGGAACATGGTGTCGGTCAATGCAGCGCCCCTACACCCGCATGGGCATCTGCACGATGCGCAGGCTGTCGTCCGTCGAGGTGATCAGGCAGGGCGAGCCGGCCGCCTCGCCGCGATCCGGCGCAAAGGTCACCTCGTCGCCGCGCAACTCGGACAATGCCGAAATCAGATAGTCGACATTGAAACCGGCTTCGAAGGGCTTGGCCCTCCCCTGTTCCAGCGGCATCTTTTCGGTGGCTGAGCGGTAGTTGAAAGGACAGACCAGATGCAGGGTCAGGGACTCGCCATCACAGCCGAGCTTGAGGCCCCGACCGACGCCAGACCCGAATTCCCGCATGCGCCTCAGCACGCGCAGAAGCCGCTCCCGGTCCATCGTGAGCATAGGCTGAGGCTCGCGCGGAATGACCCGGAAAACATCGGGATAGGTGCCGTCGATCAGCTTTGTGGACAGCGTCACGCCGCCCGGCAAGTCGAAGCGTGCGTTGGCCGCAGTTGCGTCTTTTCCTGCGTCGCCATCGAACAGGATCGATTCCGGCTCCCGCCTGTTGGCGCACAGCCAGTGCACGGTGTCGCGTGGAATGATGCTGCCGGCCGCGCCCTCCGGCATGGCTTCCAGGGGCATCATCGCAAGGCGATGACCATCCGTCGCCACGATGATTGCACCATCGGGGCCATTCAGAAGCGCCGCACCGTTCAGGTAATAGCGGGTTTCCTCGGTCGAGATTGCAAAGTGCACCCTTCGCATCGCCGCGATCAGGCCGAGATTGTCGGTGGCGGTGCGCACGCCTTCCACCGCGCGAAAATCAGGAAAGTCGCCCGCGGCGCATGATGCCATGCGATATTCGGACCCGTTGAAGGAAACCGTCGCCAGATGTTCTGCCTCGGTCAGCGTCAGGTCTTCGTCGCGATCGATGCAGCCGGCGAGCGCGGCGAGGCCGAAGTAATCCACCACGGCCTCACCCTCCATGGCGCCGATGGTCGGCAGGGCTACCGTCAGCTCCCTGTCGAGATCCGTGCCCGTCAGGTGCCCCCCCCTGAAGCGCACCATGCCCAGCACGGGAATGGTGTTGCGCTTCTGGATGATGCCGCGAAACTGGCGAAGCCCGGCCACAAGCTGGCCGGCAGTTGTCTGCATTTTCATGGAGATGCCTCCGGTTGTTGATCTGATTTCTGGCGAGGCTCGCGCTTGCCCGACTTGCGTGGCGGGCTGGCCGGCTCCTCAGGTTTGCCACCGTCATCACCCGCCTCGAACCCCCACACATCCCAGCCGGGACGCGGTGAGCGGCAGAACAGTTCGATCTTGGAAATGCCCGGATAAAGCCGTTCGATCTGCTCGGCGAAGAAATCGGGCTTGGCCGAATGCCGGCCCTTGCGCTCGCGGTAGACGGTTTCGGGCTGGGTGCCCGGCAGTGGCGCCGGCACATCTCCACGCCGGCCGACCAGCAACAGTTCGTGCCGGTCCCTGCCCCAATAGCCGGTGCCGGCAACTTCCTTGTCCCACACCCAGTGGTGCACATAGGTGAAGCCCCACGCCTGAAGTACGCGCAGGCCGTCGAGCAGCATCGGGTTGGTTGCCCACAGGAACAGCACGGCATCGCGCGCCGCAACGCCGCCGAGATTGGCCAGCAGGCCGCAAATCTCCTCGGTCGGCATCGTCGGATAATGGTTCTCGGCGCTCTTTTCCCGGCCCGTGGTTTCGGAGCGGACGGCAAACCGCCAAGGCGGGTCCGCATAGATCACCGGATAGAGCTTGGCCACCTCCCCCGGCGCGGCAGGGGCGCCGACTTCGGCAACCATGTCGAGATGCGCCAGCCGCACCGTATGGCGAAGCTTCTGTTTCTCCGCGCGGATTTCCTTGGCGCGCTGGATGACATCGCGCTCCTCGCGCTCCAGCACCTTGCGTTGTTCCTCCACGGCAAGCGCCGAAAGCGCTTCGCCGGCATGCACGGATACGCGCCCGTCGCGGATGGCCTCGACCAGTTCGGCGGCGCCATGCTCATGGATGCGTTTAGCCGCGGCAACGGCGCGCTCGGATATCGAAAGCTTTCGTGCCGCTTCGCGGGTCTGCAAATTTGCAGGCCCTGCGGTATGCTGGTTCAGACCGTTTTCCCAATCGACGATCTTTGCCGCGACCAGAGCCCTCTGGCTTTCGGTCAGGTGGCGGCGATGCAGGTTGTGCGACAGGACGAAATTTAGCGGATCGTCACCGTCATATTCAGCCGTGACGGGCTCGACATTCGCGAACCGGCATGCGGCATAGCGGTTGCGCCCATCAAGTATCTTGCCGTCAAGCAACACGATCGGCACACGCTGCCCGAAGGTCACGATGTCATCGGCAAGCTGCCGAACCTCTTGTTCGGGCAGCATCGGAAACAACTCGGCCAGCGGATGAGGTAGGAGCTCGGTCATCTGCGAAAACCCCGCTTCCGCTCGCGAAGTGCATCGAGAATCCGCATCACACGCGGTTCAGGCAGGCCGGTCGCTTTGGAAATCGCACTGGTGTCGCCCTGCCCCGCGCAGGCGAAAACCAGCCGAACCTGCTCATCAAGCTCGGCGTCGGTTATCGGGTCACCGCGCTCCTGGCCCACGCGCGCGGCAAATGCCGCCTCGAACAGCAGATGGGCATAGGCCGTAGCGGTGTATCCGCGCGCCTTCGCGAACTCGTGCAGGCGCTGATAGACCTTCGGCGGCACGCGCAGGGAAACAGTGATGGCGGCGGCAGCCATCACGCCAGTTCCTCTTGCTGCACATTGGGCTGTCCGCGCAGATAGGCACGATGGTGGGAGCAATAGCAGCCATGGGGAAATCCCGGCATCCAGGCGTCCACTGCCGCGCCACAGAACATCACGCGGCCGGCACGCTCACCCACCGGAAAGCGGCATTCGGCGCGGTCGAGATCGGCCAGGGCGAAGCCCCGAGGGTCCGCCTCGGGAGAGATCGGCGCATTTTGGCCGGCGATCATATCGTGGATGGAGCGCATTACGACGCCACCTTGAGCCCGCCGGCGGCGCGCGCCTCGGCCAGCGAAGTGCGACCGGCAGTCATTTTGCGGATCAGATCCGCGAGCAGCTGATCGAGGCTGGAAATCTCATTCGGGGTGAGCTTGCCGTCAGATATGGCGGCGGCGAATGCGCCGGTAAGCTCGCCGGAAGCCACGAAGGTCTCTGCAAACGCGCTCATGATGCACTTGCCGGCCGCCCCGGAACTGTCCGAAACGAACCGTCCGCCCGCTATCGCCGCCATGGCGGCAGTCATCACCGGCGGCACGCCTTCGACCGCCTCCAGCGTCACGATGGCGGGATAGGGCATCAGCGCTGGATGGCCGACATCAGACCAGCGGCCGACCGTACTGCGGCCATAGTTGACGCGCGCAGCCACGGCATCGAGGCCGCCGCACAGGCTGATGATTTCGTTCTGGGCATGCTTGAGAAGCTGCAATTGCGCTGGCGTCATGGCTGTCTCGCGGCAACAAAAATCCTGCGGCGGGACAAACCGCCGAAAAATCCCATGGAGGGACCGGTTCAGATTGTTCAGTGTGCGGGCGTTACTTCCTCACGGAGGCCCGCAGGCAAATGCACTCATGGCACACCACTCCGATAGCGGTTGGCGGCGCGCCGCGCGTAGTTCGGCAGACCGGCAAGGTCGCCGATCTCGCTCGCGGGATGCGTCAGCAAGGGGGAAAGGCCGATGGCTTCACCGGCGGCGGCAACAAGCTCAGCCACGATGTCACCGGCCGGCCTGCCCTCATGGGCAGCGATCAGACTGAGGATGAACATCGTGGCGTCGGAGAAGGTGACTGCGCCGGCAGGCTCGGGAAGGCGGTGGGGCATAGCCTGCGCGGTCTCGGCCCCGGTCAAGGCCGATGGGGAATTGGTGATGACGGACGCTGCTCCACCAGCGGCTTCAACATCCCGTCCGTCATCGTCGCCAGTAAAGCCGGAAAGCGAGGGCCGCTGGCGATCAGCCGCATCGCTATCCCTACTCACCTCTCCCGCCATCGGGCCGCCCATCGTGGCGCTGATCCGACCGTTGTCCTCGGAGGCTTTCGCTACGGAATTGGTTGCAGGGGCCGGAGTCGAACCGGCGACCTCGCGGTTATGAGCCGCGCGCGCTTCCGCTGCTGCGCTACCCTGCGTCAGGAAATCGGGAGCCGTGCCGGACGATGGGCGGGAGGGAACACCCTCGCCCGGCACGGAAACGTCCGCTGCACTCTGTATACAGCAACGGACAAGAACTGGTGGGTGCGGCAGGATCGGAACCCCGGCGGCGCTCATCCGGCGCACAGCGGTAAGGCCGTGATCTGCAATAGCGTGGTCGAAGGCTGGCGAATTCATTCGGCTGCCTCCTTTACTACCAAGGATCGGCGCTCCCTCTCCTCGGCCATGAAGCGCCGAATCTTATCCTCCGTCTCCGGCCATACCCGTCCCGGCCTGCCATTCCTGCCGGAAGCCCGCATTCGCTCAATGAGGCGCCCATTCTTCGCAGCAAGGAGGCCGAACCGATATTCGCCCATTCCGGTCTCACAAAGAAACCGCTCGATTTCTGAAAGGAGATTGCACATGCAAATTAAAATGCACGCATTTGCGGTTACGTCAAGCACCCGCAACTTCGTTTACACGCAGATGCGTTCGTCGTGCTAGTTCATTGACCATGGAAAAGTGGCGTGAGCGGCTTATCGAAGCCATACAAAACGACGGCCGGTCCCTCAGGGCTATCAGCCTGGATGCGGGACTTGGTCCAAATTATGTCAACCAGCTAATTGCACCAAACAGCCGCGGGCCGACTGCCGAAAAACTCATAAAGCTGCTGAATACACTCAGAGTCAGCCCCACCTACATCATCACCGGATCCCCTATGACTGCTGATTTTGAGGAGTTGCTACGTTTGGCATCCCAGATGAAGCCGGAGACTCGTCAAAAGTTAATAGACTACCTTCGCTCCGAAGCAGATACCGAGCCCGCTCTAAGGCCGCCAAGCGCCGATGAAGCGGCAGACGGGACCACAGACGGATAATATCTTCAAGCTCTTCCATGCCCCGCCCGTTCCCTTTTCGTTCATGAAAGCACCGAACGAAAGTGCGGTCAAGAAGCCGTAATTTTATTCTTCCCTTCGCTTGGTTCGCCCTTGCCTGACGCGACTACTGAAGCTGTTGCCGGGAGGGGCGAGGACGAAATAGTTGATTTCGATATATCTTCCGCTTTCATAGATATTCCGAAGCTGGCTTGCTATGGGAATGCTTTTCGAGAGAAACTCCTCATAAATCTCTTTCGCCAATTGTCGTCGCACATAGCCTATGTGCCACTCACGCAATCGCTCAGAGCGAAACCACCGCTTCTCGAATGCCTGTCCCAGGATCGCAATGGCAGAAGGGTCATCGGGATTGTCAGGCTGTGGCGCCAGGGCCAAGCCATAATGCAACCCCTTTCGTTCAGCCATAGCAACCGCGGTGCAAAATGCACGCACATTAGCCTGTCGATATTTTAAGCCGTAAACCTCCTCAACTGCCGTTGCCTTCACCCAATTCCCCGGAGGCATTGAGCCCGCCTCCCCGTATCGCTTCCAGCTCACGCCAGCCTCCCGCCATGCCCTGAAAAAGCCAAGCAGAGTGAAGTGGCCGAGTCTAGACAGGCAGATGGCGGCGGAAGCCCCTGCGGCAAAGCGGATAAACGAATATTCGTTCATTTCCTTGACATGAACGCATTTGCGTGCATTTTCATATCCCATCGCATTCCCGCGATGGAGTTTCACCCATGCCGATTTCGGCAATCCGCCTCACCTTCTCCGACGCCGGTGATTTCGTTGCCGAGAGCCGTGCCGTTGCACTGCTGGAGGATTGCGGGTTTTCGGTCGGCCGCAAGCAGGCCCATGCCCCGAGAGGCATTCTGTTCGGGCTCTACGGCATCCAGAAATGGCGGAATCTGAATACGGCAGAGCGAGAAGCCCTGCACGGCATTATGACAGGCAATGGACGAACCGGGCCAGTTGTCGTCGAGATATTCGAAAGCGCCCCCGACGAGGCGCTGACGATCTGGCTGGGCGCAACAGTCAGGTCTGTTGCAGACTTTTCATCTCTTCCGCCACGGCAGCGTCAATTATTTCTTGCCGACGCGCATCCTCTTCCTGGTTGGAAATTTCAACTTCTTTCCGAATGGCTGAAGGCGATTGAGCGTCGGTCTTTTGAATGGCCAATTTCAGAAGATCGCGCGCGGCAGCTAGGAGTTCCGTCTCAAGTCTTTCGTACGTGGCGGTGCCGTCATGTTTGATTGCCACATCCACCCTGATCGAGGGGCCGACGGGCATATCTCCCCCGAAAGAGTCGTCTTCGAAGTGCAGCGCGACCTTGGCTCGAATGAAGGGCTCTCGCGACGGCGCCCATATATCCTCGATTTCAAAACCGGACATTCTCATCAAATCGTCTCCTTGTGTTGTGGTCATAAGGGGATGCCAGGTGCCGAGTCGCGCGGGAACGCGACTCGGCATCGCCAATCGACGCACGGTTGCGGCAGGAAGTCCTTCCAAATCGGAGATTGTTCCCGCTGTTCACAGATCGGGAGCGTTCAATGACCTCCCGCAAGCGCTTCTCCCGCAAAGACCGTGAACGCATTCTCGATGCCGCCAGCCATCGCTGCCACATCTGCAAAGGCAGGATAACCCGCACCCAGGCGTGGGAGATCGAGCACGTCATTCCATGGGCTCTCACCCGGGATGACAGCGACGACAATCTGCGGCCGGCACACAAGAAGTGCCACGCCATCAAGACGCATCGCTTTGACCGCCCTGCGATCAGCAAGGCCGAGCGCATGCGCGCCAAGCATCTCGGAACATGGCCGAAGCCGGAGGGCAATCACCGCCTCCAGTCCCGCCCGTTCCAGAACTCCCGCAACCTGGAGCAACGCTGATGGAACTCCTTGAGGACATGATTTCCGGCCTGGCCATGGCGTCCTTCCTCGCCGCCGCCGCCATCTGGCTCCCGGTGCTGGCATGAGCGAGATCAAGCACACGCCGGAATGGCGCGCATACGAGAGCGCCGGCTTCAAGGGAGAATGGGGCGTCGAAACAAACGATCCCGCCAAGGTTGCGACGGGCGACGAGATCGTCGTCTACCCTAGCCTAGGAGAGGCAGAAGCACGCCTTATCGCCGCTGCGCCTGATCTTCTTGTGGTTGCGAAGGAATGCGTCGATCTTGCGAAGCTGGCGGAAAGCCTTTGCGGATGCCGAGGTGATGACGATTACGTTTGGGGCGTACAAGAGCGCCTGAACGCTGCCATCGCCAAAGCCGAGGGCCGGTCATGAGCGAGCACCGCGACCTCCCGCCCATTCTGCACCGCCAGCCGCCGCGCGACTACGTCGAGGCCGGCCCGCTGCTGCGGCCTGTCCTCTCCCGCGAAAAGAAACGGCTCCTCGGCCTTCTGGTCTGCATCGCCCTCACGGGCGCGGCCCTGATCTGGATCGGCGTGCAGCCATGAGCGATCCCCGCAAACCCGTCCGCACGCTCCCCGAGGCGCAGAACCAGGCCATCAGGGCGTCGGTTCATGCCGTGCTGCTGGCCGCAACCGAGGTCGGCGCGAAGGAGATCGGCACCACCGGCGCCAGTTTCGTGATCGTCGGCATGGGCGTGTGGGCTACGGAACTGGCCGAACTGGATGCACGCGCCACCGCCAGAATGCTGCGCGCCCTGGCCGACATCTACGATCCCAGAACCAATCCCAACCAGAAACGCAGGGCCGAAGAGGAGCGCGCCAAGGCAGTGCGCGCGATCCTCGCCGCGCTCGATCTGGAAATGGCGGAGGCTGCCGGCAATGGCTGAGACCTCCAACACCGAATCCCAGCGCCGCCGCCGCGAGGCTGCTTATCGCAGAGGCTTTGAGGATGGCCGCGCATCAACACTCCATGGAGAGGCGGAGCCAGATGGGCGCGCCGCGAGCCCCGCCATCGCCCTGCTTATCGCCGCTCACAAAGCTCTGGAGGCTCGGGATGGCTAAGCTGACAGGCCGCCAAAAATCAGAACTGACAGCTCTTATCCGCAAGCCGGGCATTTGGGCTGGCGTTGAACCGAGTAAGGCCGACGATGATCTAGCTTTCTACCTCATAAATGGGCTCGTCCGGTATCTTGGAACGGGCAAGGGATATCGCATCACCCCTGCCGGCCGCGCCGCACTCACGGAGGGGCGACAGGATGACTAGCACCCCATCAATCGGCCAGTATCCCGGCCTCCCGCGCGGCTTCCGCAAAAGCTTCTTGGGCCTTGGCCTGCGCTCCAGCATCGTCGGGGTTCGAATAGGCTTCCAGCGCCGCTTTCCGCGCCTCCAGATAGGCTGGACCGTCGCCCGGCCAATCACCCAGCAGCAACTCGACCGCACGGCCGAGGCGCGTGACGGCAACTATCGTGTTGTCGGTCACGAAAACGTTCGTGGGCTTGTCCCACCAGGCGGATGTGTCGGCCATGTCGGCCTCCTTTCCGATCCGCAACGATTCACCCGGAGGGTTGTTCCGTGACCGGCCACGCAAATTGGGCCGACAGCGCCAATCTCCTGAAAAGCCTTGGGCTGGAGGCAACGAAATGAGCAGGCTCCTCACACCGGCAGAAGCCGCCAAGGAATTGAGCATTTCGGAAAAGCAGCTCCGCTCACTCACTTGCGCAGGCGCCATCAAATACATCAATATCGGCCTCGGGTCGAAACGTGAAACACGCCGCTATGACCCGAGCGATCTTGCGGAATTCAGGGAGGCCCGCAGATGTCGGTCTTCAAGCGCCCCGGTCAGTCGGTCTACAGCTACGACTTCCGTTATCGACGCCAGAGATTTTCAGGCTCTACTGGATGCACGTCGAAGCGCGAGGCAGAAAAATTCGAGGAAGCCGAGCGCGAGCGCGTAAAGGCCTTGCAATTCGACGCCCGAAAGCCCCTCACTTTCAAGGCCGCCGCCGCGCAATACTGGACAGAAGTCGGCCAGCACCACTCCAACAGCGACGATACGCTGCGCACACTCGACTGGCTGGAAGCAGCAATCGGCGGCACGACATTGATT